>Ga0163147_10000384_pt1 | contig 69813 bp, 52 predicted proteins | sample OliLakLV19MP6G1_FD_148597 | JGI IMG/M metagenome (GOLD analysis project Ga0163147, IMG submission 148597) | Freshwater microbial mat bacterial communities from Lake Vanda, McMurdo Dry Valleys, Antarctica- Oligotrophic Lake LV.19.MP6.G1 | ecosystem: Environmental > Aquatic > Freshwater > Lake >... | reverse complement strand
ATTTTGCACAACTTGCAACAACCTTCTCCGACGACACGGAATCAAAACCACAAGGTGGTGATCTAGGATGGGTTACTCCTGCAGTTGGATACGTTCCTGAATTCAAAGATTATTTATTTAAAACCGGTCAGGTTGGTAAAGTAGGATTGGTGAAAGCTCCTTATGGATACCATATTGTGGAGATAACAGAAGTTAAAAATCGCAGGGATTTTGTAACAATTGCAGTTTTAAGCAAATCAGTATCACCCGGAACAGCAACAATTGATTCACTGGAAAAAGTTGCCAATTCATTTTATGATAAATATCAAACCCCAGAAACCTTTGAACAGGGTGTTACGGATATGAAATTATTTAAACGTGTTACACAGCCGTTAACAAAAAATCAATTTGAAATACCAGGTCTTACTGATACCAGAGAGATTATTATTTGGGCTTTTGATGCTAAAAAAGATGAATTTAAATATTTTAACATGGCAGATCGTGTGGTTGTTGCCTATGTTAAGGATGTTAAAGTGAATGGAATTGCAGAATTAGAAAATATCAAGGAAATTGTGGAGCGCGAAGTTATTATGGAGAAAAAAGGCGAGATGCTTGCGCAGAAATTCAATGATGCTATTAAATCAGGTGCTTCTATGGAGGCAATTGCAGCTAAATTGGGTATGCGTGTTGATTCTGTTTCAAATGCAAGTTTGGCATCTCCTTCCGCCCAAATGATTGGCCGTGAACCCAAGGTGATAGGATCGGTTTTCGGTCTTGAGGCCGGTAAAATGACTAAACCTGTTGTCGGAAATCGCGGTGTTTTTCTGGCTCAATTGATTAGCATAACTCCAGCACCGGAAACAACCGACTACGCAATGAATAAAAATCAATTGATGTATTCATTCCAAAATAAATATCAGCCACAACAACAACAGCAAGCAATGGTTCAACAGAACCAGGGGCTGCTTTTTGAATTAAAAGACAAGTCGGAAGTGGAAGACAATCGTTATCAATTTGGCGATTAATCAAACTTTTATGGTATGATATCCGTTGTGCAGTAATAAACTATAGCAGGTGGAACTCATTAATAAGGTAGCTCAAAGTGGAATTGTATCATTCGATCTCGAAACATTCTTTCCGGAAACGGATAAAATTGTAACATTTGATTTGAAGGAATATCTCTTTAAAGGGCTGATACTCAGGGAAAAAGATTTTCGCGAGGCTCTTGCTTTAATAGATTGGTCACAGTATTCCGGAAAATTTTTAGCTGTTTTTTGTTCTGCAGATGCAATCATTCCTAACTGGGCTTATATGCTTGTTTCGGCAAATGCACAGCCCTTTGCTACAAGTGTTATAATGGGAAATGCTGAAGAAGCGATTAAAAGGATTTACAGCGATGCACTTTCTAAAATTGATCTTACGCAATTTATCGATCAACGTGTCGTTATAAAAGGATGTAGTGATAAACCGGTGCCGGTGGATGCTTATCTGGAGATTACTAATATTTTAAGACCGGTGGCTAAAAGTATCATGTACGGAGAACCTTGTTCAACCGTTCCCGTATTCAAAAGAAAATAAATCAGTGAAAAAAATACATTATATATTGATAGGTGCATTTTCAGGAATAGCAATCTTTATTGGTTATGCCGTTTCCGGAAATTCCGACATCAAAAATGATAAAAACATCGTGGTAGAATCTTCAGATACTTTGCGGTCGCTGGCGGATGATGTGAATACCATTAAATATTTTGCAGCTAAAGTGCCTGATGCTATCTCCTTTGCCGGAGAAGCGGTTCCATTAAACGATTTTGAGGTGCAGGAAAGAATGGACAGGGAATTAACCGTAAACGGATACTGGCATTCAAACACCATTCAAAATCTCAAACTCGCTCATCGCTGGTTTCCCATTATTGAAAAAGTTTTAAAGGAAAATAATATCCCCGACGATTTTAAGTATCTCGCAATGGCAGAAAGTGGATTGCGCAATGTAGTTTCTCCTGCCGAAGCACATGGTTACTGGCAATTTTTGAAAGGAACTGCAATGAACTACGGATTGACAGTTACCGCAGAAGTTGACGAGCGTTACGACATGGAAAAATCGACCCTTGCTGCTACAAAATACTTAAAGGATGCCTATGCAAAATTTGGCAACTGGACGCTGGCAGCAGCATCATACAACGCTGGTATGGGTGGTATTGAAGGCGTAGTTGATTACCAGAATGCAGATAGTTACTACGATCTGTATTTAAAGGATGAAACTTCCCGTTATATTTTCAGAGCACTTGCCTTTAAATTAATTTATGAAAATAGTCAGGATTATGGTTTCTTTTTAAGTAAAGAAGACCTGTATAATCCATGGGAATACAAGACTGTGAAAGTGGGAACCACGATATTGAATCTCGCAGAATTTGCCCAGAAACATAATACTACCTATAAAATGGTCAAATATTATAATCCCTGGTTGCGTTCCAATTTACTTACCGTAAAAAATGGCGAAGTATTTGAAATTAAACTGCCATTGGAAGCAACGGTAAAATAAAACCGATCTCTTAATTTCTTTTAGCTGATCACTCCAATTTTCCAATAACGGAAAGAATGCTTTATTTTTACTCATTGAACACATGGAAGTAAAAAAATTAAGTGTACTTGTTCCTGCATATAACGAGGAAAACACCATTCAAACTATATTGGCCACACTTTCAAAAGTAGTACTGCCTAATAATATTGAAATGGAAATAATTGTGGTGAACGATTGTTCAAAGGATCAAACAGCAATTAAATTACAGGAGTTTATTGATGGACATCCACAATTGAACATCCGTGCTTTTCATCACGAGGTAAATAAAGGAAAGGGTGCTGCCTTGCATACCGGAATAAAAAATGCAGGTGGTGAATTCACCATAGTGCAAGATGCTGATCTTGAATACGATCCCAACGAATTTTCTATATTATTAAAACCCGTGTTGGAAAGAGGTGCTGATGTTGTGTATGGCTCAAGGTTTAGCGGCGGCAATGCACATCGCATATTATTTTATTGGCATTCCATAGGTAATGGATTTTTAACGTCTGTTTCCAATATGTTCAGCAATTTGAATTTAACAGATATGGAAACATGTTATAAACTTGTTCGAACAGATATTATTAAATCGATAAAATTAAAAGAAAACCGTTTTGGATTTGAACCTGAGCTCACGCAAAAATTAGCCAAAATTAAAGGCATTCGTATTTATGAAGTTGGCATTTCTTATTACGGCAGAACTTATGCCGAAGGAAAAAAAATAAACTGGAAAGATGGTGTGCGCGCCATATATTGTATTGTTCGTTACGGTTTATTCAAATAATAATTGACAGCAACTTCCCTCGATATTATTTTACCATGTTATAATCCGGCCAAACATTGGGCGGAAAATATTATTCAGGTATTTAACGAAATTCAGCAACGCATACAAGAGGTTACCATAAATCTAATTGTAGTTAATGATGGATCTTCCACTATTGATTTTACAGAAATTCAGAAATTAAAAGATAACATTCCGCAATTTGTAAATATCAGCTACGAAGTAAATAGGGGAAAGGGTTATGCTTTGAGAGAAGGAATAAAAACTTCTAATGCAGATATATGTATTTATACGGATATTGATTTTCCTTATACTACCAATAGTTTTATAAAAATTTGGGAGGAATTAAAAAATGGGAAAACAGATATTGCTGTTGGTGTAAAAGATAAAAATTATTATATCCATGTGCCGCCCGGACGTAAATTTATTTCGAAAATTCTTCGGGCGGGGAGTAGAAATATTTTGCGTTTAAAGATTTCTGATACGCAATGCGGTTTAAAGGGATTTAATAATAAAGGAAAAAACATCTTTTTAAAAACTATTATTGACCGTTATCTTTTTGATCTGGAGTTTATTTTTCTTGTTTCACGACAAAAGGTCGTATCCGTAATACCTGTTGAAATAGAATTAAAGGAAAATATTCAATTCAGCAGCATGCGAACAGGAATTTTGTTGCGTGAAGGATTTAACTTTCTGAAAATATTTTTCAAAAGCTTTTAATTTTAACAAATGAAAAAGCGCCTGCTTAACCCGGTTGTAATTCTTTCTGTATTAACGATCGCAATTATATGTACCGTTTGGAGTAAGGTGGTCTTTCATCCCAATACTTATTTACTTAGTACGGGAGGAGATGCAGTTAAAAACTATTACACGCCTGCATGGTTTGTAGATAATGATAAAGGTTTACATTTTACAGGCATGCATTATCCCTATGGGGAAAATGTAGTATTTACGGATAATCAGCCATTGTTATCATGGGCGATGAATTTTATAGATGATAATGTATTTTCTATCTCCGGATATACCGTTGGGATAATGAATATTTTATTGTTTGTTTCTCTTTTCTTTTGTGTGTTTTTCATTTACAAGATCATGCGTTTTTACGTCTTGCCGCCCTATTTTGCAGTAGTAGCTGCTATTTTGATTGGGCTTATGAATCCGCAGTTGGATAGGTTTTGGGGACATTTTGCACTTGGATATGCTGTATTTATTCCACTTGTTTGGTATTTGATATTGTTGTTGGAAAAACATCAGTATCAACTTTGGCGATGGGTTTTTTTAATTGCCGTTATCATATTATTTGGTTTTATACATATCTATTATGTGTTAATTGGAGCCATGTTTATTTTATTTCATGTCTTCATTCTTTTATTTAAAAAGGGAAGAAATTACAAACATCTACTTCTGCATGCCGGTGCGGGAATAATTCCAATTTTGTTTATTTCACTTTTCATGCGATTTACAGATAACATTTCAGATCGCCCGGAAAGTCCTTTTGGTTTTTTTCTGTATAAAGCATCCTTTCAATCCGTTTTTCTACCAATGGAAGGAACTTTGAAAAATCAAATGACACGTATATTGCATTTGTTGCCTTCCAATCTGGAAGGTTATGCGTATGTTGGAATAACCGGTTTGCTTTTTTTAATAGTGTTGCCTTTTATTTTTATAAAACGATTGATCTATAAACGATCATTTTTTAAATCCTTTATTAATTTACCCGGCGGGCTTGGAACCTGGCTTGCCTCTTCCGTTTTATTGTTGTTATTCAGCATGACCTTTCCTTTTAGTTGGAACATGGAATATTTATTGGATATCATAACTCCGTTAAAACAATTCCGATCGCCAGGCCGATTTGCCTGGGGATTTTATTTTGTTTATACTATTTCTTTATCGGTGATTATTTATATTTTGTTTAAAAAAATACAAAAAAGAAATATTGTTGTTGCGTATATATTTATTGCCGTGCCGTTGATATTACAAATTACGGATACGTATGGATATTTTGTAACCACGGCTAAAAGAATGCAAAAGCACAATGCCGTTAATCCATTTTCTCCGTCAGCAAATACATTCGGCGATATTTTTTCCGGTACAGACCAAAAACGGGAAAATTTTGATGCCATATTATTTTTACCTTCTTTTTTTCAGGGTTCTGAAAAATTGTATATCGATAGAACCGGCGGTGGATTTCAATATGCAATGGAACTTTCGTACGATACGAAATTGCCTTTGGTAAATTATATGATGAGCCGCACCTCCTTTTCACAAACTTTAAATAATGCGCAGATAGTAGCCAATCCGCTTATTAATAATACAAGTGGGGAAGGAGTATTTGCTGCGCAACATCTCTTGCTTGCCGTGATGGATAAACCATTAACAGCAGGCGAAAAATATTTAACGGAACACGCAACAAAATTTGCGCAAAGAGATGGGTTTACTTTTTATTTTTTAAATACAGCAATAGTAAAAGATAAAGGAGATAAAATAGCCATTGCCGAATATGCGGGATTAAAAGATTCATTAGAGAAATATCCATATTCCGGAGGAGAATATTTTTCAGAAAAACCTATTTCGCTTTTTTACCGAAATGCTTTTGATCAACCGGTCAATCAAAATTCATTTTTAGGAACAGGCTCTTTCGAATCGGACCACGAAAAGAAAGTTATGGCAGAAATTCCGGTGGAAACGAATGAACCGATATGGATAGAGATTTCTTTTTGGGCAAAATCGGGCATCACAAGTATGGCATATCCTTATATTGATGTCTATTTTTTAGATGAAAAAGATAAAATTCTCCAGGCTGCTTCGGTAGCTCCAACGCTTTCTACCGACATCATGAATGGATGGGTTCGCGCTGCTGAAAACTATGAAATTTTGCCTTCAGTAAAAAAAATCCGCATCAGTTGCAGCGATGATTCTCCCGTTAATTTTGATGAATTGCTTGTGCGGCATACAGCTTACAATGCCTATTACGATGTAATTTCCCCCGAAAAGTTCATGGTAAATAACTATATTATTGGAAAATAAGGGGGATAAATATATCTTTGCAGTCCCTTAATAAAAGGTGCGGTAGCTCAGTTGGCGCAGTAAAATCCATAAATGGATTTAAACTAACGGAGTTTCAACACAAATAGTAACAAAAAGGTGCGGTAGCTCAGTTGGTAGAGCAACCCCGATAGCTATCGGGTGAAAATCCTTTTCCGACCAGCTAATTTGGGCAGGGATGTGTAGAAGTTGAAAGAGCAGAATAAAGGTGCGGTAGCTCAGTTGGTAGAGCAAAGGACTGAAAATCCTTGTGTCGGCGGTTCGATCCCGCCCCACACCACCCTAAAGTAGAAAAAGCTTGGTGCTGCGCACCGGGCTTTTTCACTTTAGGGTGCCCCGAAGTGAGCGAGGCACGAGCTCTACTTCGGGGCAAATACGAAGCTAAATAGTCCATCGGTTTAGCTAAAACTCCAATTTTTATCTCCACCCAAAAATTATCAATCCTAATTTAATCAACACCCATCAACCCTTAACTCCTCAAAAAAATATACATTTACAAAAATTCCTTAAAATGTATGCTCCACTCCCTTATTGTGTGTACATCCTTTTCTGTGAAAAGGATAATCTACTTTACACCGGTTATACTTCTGATTTGCAAAGAAGATTGCAACAGCATCGAAATGGGCAGAGTAATAATACATCAAAACGATTACCAGTAAAATTAGTTTTTTGTGAATACTATTTATTTAAAGAAGACGCAATAAAACGAGAAGGATATTTTAAAACAACTGCAGGGAAAAAAGCGATAAAACTAATGCTAAGCAGCAGTTTGGAAAAATTAAACTATGCTGCAATTAAAATCGGCAAACTTGAAATTATCAATGAGTAAGAACAATGTTACAAAAATGGGAGGCTGATAACGAGATATTCCGACCTAATTCAGGCGGTAAAAAATACTGCACTACTGATTTCTCTAAAACTCATTTTTTGGGAGTTTTATCTTTTTAAAGTAGATGTTTGTTAGAGAGAATTGTATTTTTAGACTACTATGGGCAAACGAGCAATTAAATATATGCTGGCAATAAAGCTGAATAAAATGGGATATAAAAATGCATCTGCACTGAACGTTGAATTTGAAAATGATGCTTTTGAATTTGAATAAATAAATTTGTAAAGCTTGGTAGGTGTTTTTTCAAATCCGATAGCTCTTGTTTATCTTTTTTTTCCTTTTTGGATTAATCATGTCATTTTACTCGACAGTGAAAATTTAAAGTATTTTTCATGAATTGCAGATTTGCACATTCTTTCTTCAATCATACTAGCGAGTCATATATTGAAAATTTTAATTAACAATTAATGCTCAATATTATAACCATAATCCACGTTATTGGTTTAAATATCTATCATACTATAAAATGGAATATCTTCAATTGCTCAATATTTTAAGCAATTTGTGTATTTTTGGTCTATTATATTAACCATAAAGTTATTTATGCCAAGAAAAACTGCTCCGCCGCCTCCTGCTATTAAGGGTAATCTCAAGATTTTGGGTGAAAATATTCGTTTGGCAAGATTGAGGCGCAAAATTTCTACAGTGATGCTTTCGGAGCGGGCCGGAATGAGCAGAAATACGCTGCGTTCCATCGAACGTGGAGAAAGTGCTGTTACACTTGGCGCATATGCGAGCGTGCTATTTTGTCTTGGACTCGACAAAGATTTGTTGTTAATTGCAAAGGATGATTTGCTTGGGAGGAAGCTGCAGGATTTGAGAATGACCCAACCGAAAAAACGAACATCAAAGGGGAGCATATAGCCATGGAATTAAGACCAATAAAACCAATACAAGTTTGCGCTCATTGGCAGGGGTTGAAAGATCCTCAACTAATGGGTATTTTGAATGTATCTTTTTCACGTGGGAAAGAAATTTTTTCCTTCGAATATGACGAGGTATGGTTGAAAACCCATGGGCAGGAACTTGATCCTGATTTGGCGTTGTATGCCGGTCCTCAATACGCACGCGATGACCACGCTAATTTTGGAATCTTCCTGGATTCTTCTCCTGATCGCTGGGGTAGGGTTTTGATGCAAAGAAGGGAAGCCCAGCTTGCCAGATCAGAAAAAAGACCGGTTAAAAATCTGCTCGAATCAGATTTTCTACTTGGTGTTTTTGATAAACACCGAATGGGAGCACTGAGATTCAGGCTGTCTGAAAAGGGGCCCTTTCTTGACAATAACAAGGATATGGCTTCTCCTCCCTGGGCGCAGTTGCGTGATCTGGAGTATGCAAGTAATCAGTTGGAAAAAGATAATGCTGAAACGCAAAAAGATTACATGAAATGGTTGCACATGCTCATTGCTCCTGGTGGGTCACTTGGCGGCGCGCGACCAAAAGCGAGTGTTATTGATCCGGCAGGAAATTTATGGATAGCCAAATTCCCAAGTGAAATGGATGAGGTAAATTCCGGTGCCTGGGAGTACGTATTATATCTGCTTGCAATTGATTCGGGAATAGAAATGGCGGAAGCAAAAATTCAACAATTTTCAGGTCGTCATCATACATTTCTTACGAAACGGTTTGACCGAACAAATAATGGTGAAAGACTGCATTTTGCATCTGCAATGACACTTCTGGGGAAAAAAGATGGTGACGATTATTTAACCGGTGCCAGTTATCTTGATCTGGTTAATTTTATTATTCAAAAAGGAGCTGAAACCAATCGTGATCTGGAACAACTTTGGCGACGTATTGTTTTCAATATTTATGTTTCAAATGTAGATGATCATCTTAGAAATCATGGGTTCCTATTAAAACAAAATGGATGGATACTTTCTCCTGCCTTTGATATGAATCCCAGTGCAACAGGAAACGGTTTAACACTTAATATTTCTGAGGTTGATAATTCGCAGAACCTTGATTTAGTGATGGAGGTTGCTGCTGAATTCCGTATTAAAAAGGTGCGCGCAAAAGAAATTATTTATGCAGTAAAAAAAAGTGTAAATCGATGGAGAAAAATTGCAAAAAAAGCCGGAATTAAAAATAGTGAAATTGAATTAATGCAAAATGCATTCCGTCTGACTATAGATTGAAATCAAATATAGATATCAAGTATTTATTTTAGGGATGCTATTTCGTTGGCATGATGTGCGAAAAGAAACCAGGTTGGATATTCTATATCTATAACCACTTTCTCCACTCCAATTCCTCTTCGCCATTATCATGCTGCCAGAATCATAATCTTATTCGCCTGCAATATATCTTGTTCATTGATTTTTCACAATTTTTTTCGTTTCACTATGTTCATCACTTTCCATTTTTATGAAATAAATTCCATTTTCTAATTCTGCTATCCCGAGATCCATTTCATAATCTGCAATATAATTAGCTATTACAATTTTTCCGGTTAGATCAAAAATTGTAATGGTTACATTTTTGGTAATTGATTTTATTGTCAAATGATTTGTTGCCGGGTTCGGATAAATTTGAAAAGAGGTTGTGGGCTCATCAAACAGATCTTCAACCTCTAACCTACAACCTGTAAAACTGGATATTGATGACCAGGCTGAAGTAGTGAAACCTGCTCCGCTTGGACATCTTGAACGCACTTTGAAAATATATGCATTTGCAGTGGTAGTAGAAATAGATACTGTATTTGTAATAACCGGATACTGTATCCAAGGGCTTAACGGAATAGTTTGATCTTGTACCAAAACCTGATAACTAGATGCACATGCATTTCCTGTCCACGATAAAATTGAAGTTCCCGGAGTTGCACAACTTCCTATACTCAAACCAGAAGGAACAGGGCAACCACATGCAGTAGAGGCGCAAGAATTATTATCATTAAATAATTGAGTTCTTTCTAATGCAGATAATAATCTATCATAAAAAACAATGTCATCAATGCTGCCTGAATAATTTCCACCAATTTCGATCTGCCCGGTTGAACCTCCAATTGCTATTGCTGGAACATTAACGTAGGATGCAATATTATCTATATAAAGTGTCCATAATCCACCCGTTGGACCTCCGGCATGATACATTGCCAATAAATGGTGCCATCCTGCACCCGGTTGAATTAGCTGGTCTCTTACCGGTACTTCATCAGTCCCTTGATGAGGTCTGTTTCCCGATAAAATGCATACATTATAATCAGATTGTACCGTAAGAAGGGCTGATGGATTTGTTTTATTAAATAAAAATTCCAAATCGTTAAGCGCAGGCGAAAACCCATTATACCATAAACTAATGGAATATTGTTGATGGCCGGGTGTCATGTTAAAAACAGGATTAAATGGTATAGTTAATTTATCACCCGGAGCAAAACTCATGGCACAACCGGTAGGAGCAAATCTATCACCTGTTAATGTCGGCGCTCCAAAAATACCTATGGGAAAACCATTAGGAGAAAGGTCTTGAATAATTCCTCCACCAAAGGTGATGTATAATTGTTGTTGTGCTGTTGGCACTATGGCATTGGCAAAATCCAAACAAAATAATAAAATAAAACATAATACTATTTTTTTAATAGTAGAGTGTAGAGTGTGTAATTTAACATTGTTTTTCATATTGGTTATTTTAATTTGCCGAATCTGGCAGGTTATAAATTAGTAATTAAATTCTTATCAATCTAGTTTTACAAATTTTTGTATTTCAGAAGAATTACCACTGTCTATTTTAATAAGGTAAATACCATTTTGAAGATGATCAATTGGGATTTCCATTTTATAATCCAGCATTTGTAATTCCAGGAATATTTTACCGGAGAGGTCGTAAATGGTTAATAATGAGTTGTTGGAAAAAGATTCTATTGTCAAATGGTCGTTTGCTGGGTTTGGATAAATATCAATTTTTTCAATGGATTCAATTGTTTCAGGTTCATTTGATTTGTATCCGGAGCAGGTAATAAAATCATAATCTGCCTGTAATATGAGTGATTGATTTAAAGCAAGTGAATTTAGTATCAGACCATTATTTCCAAATGCACCCACTATTTGGATCGCACCTGTCAAATAATAGTCCAATGTATTCGGTGGAAGAAGCCAATTGGTCTCAGCAATTTGGGCACTTGTGAAACAAGTTGGGCTAGGAATTATTTGAAAAGGTCCAAATGACATTTCATAATTTTTAATGATTAACTCATCCGCAGCATCAATGGAGTAAGTTCTCATATAATCAAGACTAGAAATTGCGTGCAGGAACATAAATGGTTCATTATTATTTAAAACTTGCCTTTCCTGAATAAATGAAGTTCCGGTAAATGAATTTTTATTAATGGCGTAAATGACCCTTTTGTTTGTTGCCGGCACATAACCTTCAATGAGTATATGAGAGGTATTGAAAAGCTCAAACTTGCCGGTAAAATTAACACTGTTAGATCCCGGTATATTTAATGATGCCGGATTAGTTGTTCCTGTTGTAAGCAAATGTGTTGTAGGGTCAATATATATTTTATCAATAAATGGTTTATCATTTATTCCATCATTTGTTTCTGCAATTGTAATGAAGTAATCTCCTTCTTGTATAAATGAAAATTTTGAATAATTCATAGTGGTTCCCGCCATTCTTCTGTATGCAAATCCGTGATAATTGCCGTTATAATCATAAGTGTCTATGCGGTATTTTGAAGAGTTTGCATTATTTTTAGAAATAATGCAGTAAGAATTTTGTAAACAAATAATATCTATTATTTGTGTATTAATATTAAACTGCGACATTGGAATATCATACAGCTCCAAATCATTTGGATAATATAAATATGCATTATCATAAGCAAATATTTTCATTCCATATTTTAAAACATTTGAGGTGTTTAGATAGGAATATGCAGCAACTCCATATCTATATACTGATGGAGATATTCTAATTCCCATAGCAAGTCCTGAAACTGATCCTGAAATATGAGGGATTGGAGGGATTATAGGATAATTATTTGCCCCAAGGAATTCATTTCGTACTCCCTCTACTTTTGGATAAGGATTAATGTATCCTATTGAAGGGTTCATTAAATACACAACATGTTCGTCATCCCAATCATCCATAAAACCCGATGCATAACTTACAGGCAGTCCCCAGGTTTCTGGATATGCCGTGAGATAATGTGCAAAATAACCAAATGAAATAAATCCGAAATAGCTACCGCCATTATCTAATAGCTGGATGGAATTTGGATAAACCCCATCATAATGTTTATTTTTGGTTGTTTGTAAAACCTGGATATTATTTGTTGGATAAATCCAGGAAGGAGATGGATAATATGAAAAGAATTCAGCTTTAACCGGCTGTGTGATTATCATCAACACAATAATAATTGGTGCATACGTTTTCATTTTTATATGATTTTTATTGCCTACTCTTAAAAGGATTTTCAGCATACTCCTTGTTTCTAACCCAAAAGTAGATTTAGATTAATGGCGTAAAAGCAGCATTATTTAATAGGTAGACTAGAGTGTACAAGTGGTAATGGAAATTGTTTGTGCTAATATCAAACTGCCTGTAAAAACAGCCATTAAAGGTCAGGCTAAACACACGTAGGATTAAGAATAGATTAAAATATGTTTGCTGGTAATACCAACAGCTATTATACAATAGTCTAAAGATCATAAAATAAATATTCAAATGAGCAAAGGGTTTTTAGTGTTTCAATACTGATTACTTTTTTGATGGCCTCATCCAGGTGTATTTGTAATTCATGTATGGTTTCAAATGTTTTGCATACAAATTCTCTTTTTAATAACCACCATACTTTTTCAGCCGGATTTAATTCTGGGCTGTAAGGTGGTAAAAACACCAGGACAATATTTTCCGGTATTAAAAGTGCATTTGATTTATGGAAAGATCCATTATCCAAAAGCATTACTTTCAATTCTAAAGGATTTTCTTTGGAAAATTCATCCAGGAATACCTGAAAGGTTTGGGTATTGCAAAAACGAAAGTTCCCGGTGTAGAATATGCATGCGAAACTCCACCCCCTGCATTGCTTACATAAGTTGCATCTCCAAAATCTCATGAAAACCAGGTGAATGGTCCGCCTGTAGTTGTATAATTAAAATTTACCGGTGTATTTAAACAAACAGGATTTGGTGATGCAGAAATAGAAACTGTTCCATTAGGATATGCAGCAACTCCACGAGCACAATCTTTTGCAGAACATCCGGCAGGATTTATTTCATCAACACATAATTGTCCGCATTCCATTGTTGAAACATTCCAAATTACACCAACTGTATTTGTTCCTAAACCACTAACTATTGTTCCACCAAAAATTGTCCAATTATAAATATTGCCCGGAGTATTTGTTACGGTATAATCAACAATTTCACCGATGCAAAAAGTATCGCATGCAACACCTCCTGCTCCCACTGGATCTGCAACACTGTCATTGTTGCATGGGTTAAAGTATATTGAATATTTGGAGCCGGTGCGGCATAAACATTCACCGTATAGTTTTGGGTTGAAATCCCGTTTGAAGCAGTCACCAAGTAGGGTCCTGCAATTGCAGTCCATGTGATACTAGCCGATGAACCCGATGGTATTATTATCGGCCCTACCGGTGAAACCCCCAGTTAATAGTAACGGTAAGTGTTGTATTATATATTTCAACTTCCCCAATACAAACAGTATCCTCTCCGGTAATTTGTGCGAAAGAAGTGAAAGAAATTAAGGATAAAATTAACCCCTAGCACAAGGTGCATTGAATTTTGGGGTAAAGATTTCATGATAAAGGTTTTAGTTTTTCAATTACAAATATCAAATTACAAAATGAACTGGTTATGAAGATTGTGTGAAAGTGAGGTTTAAATGTGTAAATGGTGGTTGGAGATTTTTGAAAGGCTGGTTGGAGAAATAATAGGTAATATTTGATTCACGGTTTTCCGGTAATGAGATTTTGCAACATAAAAAAAATTGTCGATTTGATAATTTTATTTACCAAATCGACAAAAATTCCTGATTAATTAATGCTTACTACTTTAAATTCAGTCCGTCTGTTTTTTTGATGCTCCTCTTCCGGGCATGTAATATCGTTTTCGCATTTATTAGTAAGTTTTGTTTCACCATATCCCTTTGCGTAAATTCTTTTCTTTTCGATTCCTTTAGAAATAATATATGCAACTGCACTTTCTGCCCTCCGTTGTGATAATTTTAAATTATAATCATCACTTCCGCGGCTATCGGTATGTGATCCTAATTCAATAGTTATATTTGGATTATCTACTAAAATTTTTACCAGCTTATTTAATTCCGTAGCAGCATCATTACGAATGTTTGATTTGTCAAGATCATAATAAATATTTTCCAAAACAATTTCTTTACCTATTTCAATTTTAGCAACTTTTAATTCCAGGTTCACATATAGGTCTTCAGAACGGTCTAAACCCCTTGTTGTTGCGCCTGCAGAATTTGTGAAAAACCCCTCCTTCTTTCCTTCCACAATAAAATCGCTTGTTTGTTCTAATTGAAAAAAGAATTTTCCATCGTCAGTTGTTACAATTGAATTTTTATTTTTTAACGTAGAATTGGTGCAATAAACAGTTACCTCAGGCACAGGTTCTCCATTATCCGCATTTATAACTATGCCGGATAATGTAAACCGCGGGTCGTTATGAGTAACAGTTTTTTCAATGAGTGGTTTAGAAAATTCGCTTATTGAAATTTTTGCAATTGTTGTAGTTATATCATTCAACATGCCCTGTACTTCATAATCGCCTGCACCAATATCTTCAACATTAATGTTACCTTGCGGATCACTTAAACCTTTGTATACTGTGTTGTTTTTAGTATCTTTTACTGAAACAGAAACATAGGGCAAAGGAATAGCAGTATATTTATCAATTACTAAAATATTAATTGTTGTTTTCTCTAAAATAACCGGTAATTCCTCAACTTTTCTTTTAAAATAAAAAATGTCATCACTTTGTGAATCTCCAAACCTATTAGAAGAGGCAAATCCACTTACCAGGTTATCATCAGTGCTTAAACTAAAATCATCATAACTGGAATTAATTGGCGCATTCAAATTTATAGGCACAGTGAATGTAGAGCCATTTATCTTTGAACTAAACAAATCCAAACCCCCTAAGCCTGGATGGCCATCAGATGCAAAGAAAAAATTGCCATTATTATCAAAGCTGGGAAATCGTTCATTTCCACTTGTATTTAGAGAGGTAATGTTAACGGGTTCGCTCCATGTTTGATCATCTTTATATATAGAGTAATATAAATCTATACCACCAAATCCCCCTGGTTTATCTGAACAAAAAATAAGCATTTTACCATCAGTGCTTAATGCGGGATATGCAACATTGTAAGAACTATTATTAAAAGGAAAAACGTCAGCCTTAATCCATTTTCCATTCATACTTGAGGCCGATGAAATTTGCAATTTTCTTGTATTTACATCTTTCTCTTTTAATAATTCCTCGTTTGGTGTAGTGAAGTATATGGTATTTCCATCAATAGAAAATGAAGCAGGCCCATCATTAAAATCACTCATTATTTCAGAGGCAAAAGGTTTCAGTTCAGAACAATCCAAATCAGTTACGAATAATTTCGTATAGCCTTGTCCTGTCCAGGTACTTTTGCTACTGGCATTACTTTCAGCTGTTACTATTAAACCGTTTCTATACAGAACCCCTCCAAAAACACTTTGTGCATAATTAATAGTTTTGTTAGTAATAACGTAATCATTTTGGGCGGCCATAAATTTTGGATAATTATCTATAGCCTGCACAAGGTTATCAACGCGGCTACTATTTTCCTTTTTTTGTAATTGCAAAGTATAATCTTTTGCTTCGGATAAGTTTCCTTTAATCCGCAATAGTTGAATCAGTTCAAAACAATCCTGCGGCACAGCCTCAGGCAATCCGATCACATTTTTATATGAGGCAATAGCATTGTCAACATCATTTAAATATTTGTAACATAAAGCTAAATTTAAGGATGCATCATAATTACCTGGGTTATTTTCCAGGTATTCAATATACAATGGAATTGCATCGCTATATTGATACAGATTAAATTTTTTATCTGCCTGCAATTGTTGTGCATTGGAGTTATAAAACGCGAAGCACAAAAGAATAATTAGTATTTTAAACATAAGTTTAGTTTTAGAAGTATCTGTTATTTTCGTTTCTATCGGGTGTTTTTGAACCAAATTCGAAGCCCAGGTGAATTTCATGAGAGCCTGTATTATAATTACGCAAACCTGAAACCGTCATATCATAAGAGTATGCCAGAATTATACGGTTTAGTTTTGTGTTAACCATGAAATTAACTGCATCATTGGTTCTGTACGCAGCACCAAAACCAACCATTTCCTTATACCAGACATGTAATGAAAAATCCATCTCGAAAGGAGCTTTATTTTGATATTTTCCTAAGATAGCTGGGCGAAATTCCAAACCATTTTTGCAGATGAACCGGTAACCTCCATTTAAATAAAAATGTGGTTCAGAAATATCAGTTTGAGGTGAATTATTTTCAAAAGAAGCAATTCTTGGAGATGAAATTCCAATATAAAATAATTCTGAATATAATAACCCTCCAATGCCAATATACGGAATGGCCGCTTTATCGTCAGAATACAGCGGATCACTTGCAGATACATTCGTTAATAGGGAAAAATCACTTTTCAAAAAATCAACACCAAGTTTAATTCCAGCCCCTACTTTAATTTTTTCATTTAGCTGAATATGTGAAGCAATGTTAAGGTCTGCAGAAGTATTTCTTAAAATTCCTATTTTATCGTGATTAATTGCCAGGCCTAAACCCAATTTATCACTGAAAATACCAGTTTCACCATTTAAATTTAATGTGGAAGGTGCGCCATCTAAATTAAGCCATTGGTTTCTGTATCGCAGGCCCAAACTTGGATAGTCATTTGCTCCTGCGTAAGCAGGATTAATCATAAGCATAGTATTAAACTGGTTTTGCGTGTATTGCGGTTCTTGTTGTGCAAATCCATTCAATGACATAATCAATATGGATGTTATTAAAGTTATCGTTTTCATTTTTTTAAATTTTAAAAGATGATTAATCAATATCTGATATCAATAAACATTGCCTTGCTACTTCCATTTGAAAGATCAATTACAATGTAATAAGTACCTTGAGGTAATTTTTCGTTGTCGTTGTTTTCTCCTATCCAATTGTTTAAATAATTGTCGTTCTCAAAAACAATATTTCCCCAGCGATTGTATACATGTATTGAAATATTTTCGCAACTGGTGTTTGTAATTTCAAAGGCGTCGTTTATGCCATCATTGTTTGGTGTAATTCCGTTTGGAATAATCATATCTTCAAAATCACAGCAACTCTTTTCCGGCTCAGTTGAACAATCGATTAAAGGCAGGCAAATTACGGCTAGTGAATCTGTACAACATTGTGTTGCTGCGGTATTCGAAACAGTATCATAAATATTATTATGAGCAGTTAAATACACACAGAAAATATCTAGAGCGGCATCAAAAGAATCTATAGAAACTGTATATGAACCACTTGTGTTTCCGGGTGTAATGGGAATTGCAGGGATAATTGTTTCATTGTTTAAGAATATGTTATCATTAGTGCGAAGCTCGATTTGATAAATTGTAAAAGGCGAATTATTAATTACATCAAATGTGAAATACTGTTTACCTTCTTTACAATATAATGAATCATTAATAATATTCGCACATGTAGGTTCAGTTAATTCACAATCTTCAAAAAGCAATGTATCAGTACAGATAAATTCTTCGTTTTTATCAAGATAATTTACTATAACCGTGTGCGGAGCGGTTGAGGTTCCTGTCAAACAAAAGTTGGCGAACTGAGGATATAACCCCGGATTAATTCCGCCACCCGGTGCCTGAATTTTTATATATCCGCTGCTTACCGGAGGAATAATACTCCAACCTGAAAAAATTGAAAACTGGGTTCCACCACTTCCAATAAATTCAATGTATTCAATATTTGAAATGTTATTAGTAAGTGTTAGATCATAACAGCAATCAACAGGATCAGTTTTTACAGGTGTAATAAAAATAGCATCATTGCAAGACTCTTCAATTATACCGCACTCAGGTATTTCAACACAATATAGTATACTATCCAAACAACAGAAATTAGGATATGAGCCACCCACACCCGGAGGCGTATTAATATCGCATGCCGCAAAAAAGAAACATGCTGCAGTATCATTGTTTGTAATGGACAATTGTGCTTGATAAACTATTGAGGTTTGGCCGGGTAAAAGATCCGCTATAGGAATAAAATTATTTAAGGGAACTACATTGGGGTCTTGTGAATATAAAGTAATTCCCCTCATGGTAAAATTGGAATTATTAGTAACAGTAAATTGCATAGTTACAAATCCATTTTCACAAAAAGTTTCTAATTCTGTTATGGCGGCACACAAAGTGTCAATAGGAACTCCGCAACCATCAATTTCAACTTCTTTTGTGCATATAGAATCAAATTGTGGTGCATTTCCAATAAAATTTATTGTCAATACATCAACACCACTGCCTGTAAAACAAACTGTTGCCAGATATTGAAGACCAGGATCATCAAGCGGTATATTATACCCAGAAACTGTATCACCAAAGATTACCTGTGTTGGTGACTGAAATGAAATGGCACCCCAGGTAATAGTTGATGAAACTGATGCGATGGATAAATTTGAAGAGGTAATGCTAATTCCTGAAAAATAATCATCCCGATATTTATTAGATATAAAAACATCATAACAACAATCTCCACTATCGGTATTAAAAATTTGAACATCTGTTAAATTACAAATATCTGTTTGTTCGGGTGGACATTCCCAGTCATAACATTCCACATCACCAAAACCTCCTTTTGAATTAGATGCGGTATCATGATCTACCACAAACGCTTCATCTAGATATAAGCCATTATCGGCAAATCCATTTATTGGATGGCTCATTAAACCATAAGCAAAAATACCATAATGAGGTCCATCATCACTGTCATCAATAGCATTTGAAGTCGTCCAGATAATTGTATCGCATGCAAATTCAGAATTGTCATCATTTAATGAAGAATAACCATAATCAACTCCACCACAACTATTTTTCCCAATATGATAAGAACCTACGTATAGAACCTGCGGAAGGCTCCAGGCATTATGTTTTCCAAAATACTGGTACACATTTGCATTATGTGGATCTCCTTTTTCAGCAACAAGCATCTCTCCTCGTTTTGAAAAAGCAATATCGGCAACATAAGTATATGACCCGGAAACGGGTACAATTATTTCTAAAGCATTTGTACCGATAACGAAATCACCTGTAGCATTTAATTGTACTGACCAGATTTCAGATTGATTATTGTTTATTAATGTAGCATAATAAAGTCGTGTTTCGGAAATTTCATAATTAACTGCGAGACCGAAAATACGTTCTCCATAGTTCGCAATTTGAGCACCACTTGCGTCTGCAAGAAATGGATCAAAAACATAATCTATAAGGCCTGAAGTTAAATTGATGCAATATATTTTTCCATCTTCCAGATTGGATGCATACAATTTATCTATTCCCTTAGCATAACCAAGATCGCCAATGCAATAGCCTGTGTTTGGAATAGTATTTGTACCAACACCACCACCACTGGTTGCATTTATTGTTGTTGAAAGAACTGTAAGTGTATTTAAATTTGCTGCATCGGCTTTATAAATTCCTGCTGCACCACCTGCAATATTATATCCATCGCAACCGGCAGACACAACAAGTGCTGTAGGGTAGGCCAAATGTTGCGCCGCATAATAGGGAGCATACAAGCAAGCTCCCTTGTACATTGCAGTAGCAGAAAAATATACATTACCTGCGTCGTCAATTGCAGTTCCGAAAATCTGGCCCATATTGGCCATGGTCCAGGATGTAATTGGAGGAGTAAATGCTGGTGGAACCCAATTTATATTATGAGGAGCCGTTAGTTGATTTCCTAATTTTTTCACCTCTGCAACTTTGCCTGTGGGTTGGCCATTAAACTGCGTATAAACTGCGTCCATTCCAGGATTTAATTGTGTAAAAGATTTTTTATTGCATAATAGTAATAATATCACTATTGCGAACATTTGTGTTTTTTTATGTTTCATAATTTGAATTTTTAAATTGAGCTTTGATTAAATTAAATGGATGAAGAAAATAGTCGTTTCAAAAAGGATTTTTCTTCAAGAAGCCTTCATTTCAATTGGTGGTATCATCAATTACCCTTAACAAATTTCTTTGTTTCCGATATTGAACCCCATCATAATGTTTCTTTTTGGTTGTTTGCAAAACCTGGATATTATTTGTTGGATAAATCCAATGAGGAAATGGAGAATATGGAATGAAATCAGCTTTAACTGGCTGTGTGATTATCATCATCACGATAATAATTGGTGTATACGTTTTCATTTTTATATGATTTTTATTGCCTACTCTTAAAAGGATTTTCAGCTTACTCCTTGTTATTAAATCAAAAGTAGATTTAGATTAGTAGCAAAAAAGCAGCATTATTTAATAGGTAGGCTAGAATGTACAAGTGGTAGCTGAAATTGTTTGTGCTAATGTCAAACATCAAATAAAGGTCAGGCTAAACACGCTTAAGATTCAGAATAGATTAAGATAAGTTTGCTGGTAACTCAACAAATAGTAGTTCACTTTAAAATATTATTCAACAATACTTGGTTTTACGGTTTTAACAAAATTATTGCTCTATTCAGTTTTTCATGAATTGGATCAGTTTTTTCCTTAAATTTTATTTTTGATGATTCAAGTTCAAAACTGTCAGATTTTACTTCACATGCCCGAATGGCATCTTTGTAAAATAAAATGGCAAGGGTAAGATCTTGTGGTTGCGATTCGATTTGATATTTCGAAAAATATGTCTCTGCTTTGCCCAAACTGGCCTCAATAATAATATTTTCCGGATAATAAAAATGTTCCGGCAAAGGAATTGAAACATCTTTTTCATCATAATTATTTATAGACAATACCAATGCCTGTTGAAACGCATTGAGTGCTTCCTGAAATTTAAGGGTACCTTTAAAACAGTTACCAAGCTCTATATAAACTTTAGCAGCCTCCCGGTTCCGGCTTTCTTCACTTTGTAAAAAGTATTGAATACTTAATTTATAATTCTGTTCAGCCTGTGTGAAATCATTTTTTAATACATTGAGAGCCGCCATTTTATTGTAATAATCGCCAAAGTCATCTTTCTCTGTTTCGTTAGAATCAATAATCTTCTTAAATTGAATTAAATAATTTACCGCGGAATCAGCTTGTTTTTCAGTTACAAACAAAGTAATCAGGTTTGAAATGGTTTTTATCTTTTCCTCGGGGAAGTTGTGAGTGGAATTAATTTTTAATGCATTTCTGGAAGTTGTGAATGCTTCAGGGTAATTCGATACATCGTAATAGGCAATAATCAGATCATTTAACGACTTCAACATATTTAACGTATCGTTATTTATGCGACAAATTTCATAACTTCGGTTTAAATAACTTATCGCTTTTTGTGGTTCATCTAAACGTGTAAATGCACTTCCGCATGCTTTTAAAAATTTAATTGCTTTATCGGAGGTCCATGAATTACCTTCATCTATTAAATCAATTCCCTGCTGATAATACGGGATACACTTTTCCCATTTTTCTGATAAAGGTCCAAATTCGAATGCAATTTGCCGATGTATCCAGGCTAAATTTTCTATACTCGCTGAATCGTCGGGACTCCGCCAGATCTTATCATTTACATACTTATAAAAAAAAATAGCTGTATCTAATGAAATGTTATCCCGGCTAATTTTTATAATTCTGTCATAACAATATAACCAATCTCCCAAAGAATCTGATTTTTTATAAATTTCAGCAAGTGCTAATTGGTTAGTAATATATTTATGATAATCCTTGTCGGATAAATTTATTTCTATATCTTTTTTAAGGTTGACAACTACAATTGGATCAACATGATATACCTCATGATCTGCTTTTTTTCCGCATGAATAAAAAAGCACGCCAAAAGCAAAATACATCACTGCAATAATAAGCTTCATGCAGTAAAATTAGGAAATTCCGCTCAATGAACAATATTAATTATTTATTACTCGCGTTTTTTTCTGCGTTTTATTATTAGTATAACAAACAGTATTAATGCAATGAGCCAACCCAACCAACAAATCCAACAATTTTTGTTGTCATCACAATTATCATTACTCTCAGCAGTATTCATGTTTACGGCACTTTCATCAAGGCATTTCGTTACAGCAAGATTGGTAATTATTTCACTATTGCTATCGAAAAATATTCCGGCTCTATTATTTAATGATGAAAAGGGTAATTTAGTTTTAGCCTTGAATTTTACATATCCAATGGATGCACTAACATCCGGATTATTTAATCCGTCTAACGTGATATTCCTAAAATTGAATGAGATATTTGGTTCCACAGCTCCCACATGTAGAGGCATTGCTGTTCTTATATTATTTCTGGAATAACTAAATTTTTGGCTCGTGTCAGTAAAATTGCAATCTTTATAAAGTTGGGTGTTATTAGAATAGAGGTTTGATCCATTTCCAATAACCGCTTCTAAAACAGTTATGGATTTTGGATCAATAGCCTTATCGGTTTCAAGATTTATAAATACTGAACTAGCTGCAGCAGAGCCAATATTTTGAAATTGTACAGTGTAAATATATTCCTCAGGGCCTGCCTCTCCGCAAGTTAAGGTAGTTTGTTTATCTACAGAAATAATGTTTGGATCAAACGACGACCCTACAAAGAGATCGTAATTATCAATACCTGTACTGCTATTTATGGGAGAATTATTTGTATTTGTTAAAACGGCCGTGAAGGTCACTTTTTCAAGATCTAACGAATTAAAATTATCAGTAAGCTCTAACAAACAATAAATGTTCTTCTCACCTCCGGAGAAATTATTATTAATATCCCAGGCAGCTACTTTATTTAAATTATTATAGGTGTAACTATTGGAAGTATTAACATTCGCAAATGCATAATAATGAGACGATGGACCCGGAGCAAGAAAAGTGATTTTATTTACTTGTGTATTATGGAAAAGGTGCAAACGCAAATTATTTTCACTAATTCCTGGGCGGCCCTCTTCCAAGGTTTCATTATTTATCGTTATAATCAGCATTACCTGGTTGCATTTTTCAGCTTTATTGGTAGTATGAGCTGAAGTAATTTTAATTAATTGGTTATCAATAATATTGTTTTGTGATGATGGGAAAGAATTTACGTTTAACCCCGATGAAGGTAAATTTCCATTTAATCCACCTCCTACAACAATTCCTGCATCATCGTCGTCCCCATAAGTATTAACAGCATTGGTAAAAGCAACTTGTTGACTACTATTTACCGATAAATTTGGGGAAAGAGCACCTACACTGCTCGTCCTAAATGTATTACCGCCATCAGCAAAAACCCACCTAACTAAATAATTTTCAGACGAAAAACTGCTGTTTGAACGCCAACCATTTACCGAACATCCCGAATTGCCGGAATATGCTAGTGTATAAACATTTGAACTGGCGGTAATAGTGCCTGTCAAACAATAGTTTGGGCAATTAGTTGATGAAATTGAAAAAAATGAAAATGCGATAATTAAGAAAATAATTAATGTGTGTTTCATAATAAGTAGTTTATTTGTTTAATAATAATTTAATTTTTGTTTAACAATGTGTTAGCGCTTTAATATGGTTTCAGTTTTACAGCGTAAGATAAATAAATTAATTCTAATATATCATTTTTCGTACACTAAAGGCATTTCAATAGTTACAATTGTTCCGGAGTGTTCCGTGTTTTCTGTAACTATAACAAGACCTTTTGCATTATGTTGTTTGCTAAATAGATTGATCCTGTCGATTGTTATTTGCATCCCCAAACTTTTATGGTCTTTAACTTTAGACAGATTTTTGGCGTTAGTGATGCCAATACCATTATCAATTATCTGCAAACGCAAAGTCTTTTCATTATTAACACTGCCGGCAATAACTTTAATATGACCAATAATAATGGATGGCATTATTCCATGCCAAATTGCATTTTCAACAAATGGTTGCAATATCATGCTCGGTATATTAATTACATCTATCTCCAGATTTCCTTCAATTGAAAAATCGAAAGTTAATTTTTCGCCAAACCTTAGTTGTTCAATTTCAAGATACAACTTTAGCTTTTCAAATTCTTCCTCTAGCGTTATATATCTTTTTGTTGCCAGATCGAGATTCATCCTGATCAAACGACTAAATTTGGTCAAATATCTGTTTACTGCTAGTTTGTCGTTTTCCTGCATGTATTGCTGAATTGAGTTAAGTGCATTAAAAACAAAATGTGGGTTCATCATGGCCTGCTTTGCCTGGGTTTCCATTTCATTCATCTTTTGTTGCAGTATCAATTCATTTCTTTGTTTGTTCAAATAGTTTTTATTCCTTGTATAAATTAAGTAAGAAATGGATCCTATAATTAATGTTAAAGAAAACACAATGAACCACAATTGTTTGTATAATGGCTTTTGTATATCAAACTCAATAGTTTCTGTTGGTGACCATTGTGAAGCCGGAATTTTTGCACGGAGCATAAATGTATACGATCCCGGCGTAAGAGCAGGAAGATTTAAAGTTGTTTCTTTTGTCATTTGCCAATCGTTCGCTTCTTTTAATTTAAATTCATAAGTTACTGCACCCGAAAACGTCAGGTCAATGCCCTCATAAATAATGCGAATATTATTTTCGCTTGTTTTTAATGTATGGACAGAATCATATTTATGCTCAATATTGTTAACATTAAATGACTTAATTATAAGCTTTGGTGGTATTGTCTCCTGACTAAAAATTGATTTGGGAACAAACATGCAAACCGCAACCAAAAAATATAAATACAATCGAAAAGTATTGATTTTGGTTATAGTTAAATAAATGGGGTTCATGATTGTTAGCTTATTTTACTAATATTAACGTAAACTGAATTGTTTTACTTTATCCAGAAAATAATCAACACGACGCCTGCTAACAACAATATTAGCACCATCTTTCATCAATGCAAAATATCCATCAACAGTCGAATACTCTTTTAAATAATGGAGATTAATTATAAAGGATTTGTGAACGCGCAAATAGATGTCAGGATCTAATAATGGTTCATACTCCCTAATACCTCTACTCACAACAATTTTTTCACTATTCTGCATATGGAATATCGTGTAATTACCATCAGCTTCAAGATAAATAATATCGGTTACGGAAATTATTTTAAACCCTTGTAAATGATGTAGCGTAAGCCTTGAAATTGCCTGTTGTTCAATTAAATTTTCGGCCAGGTTGTTTACTGAGGTAATGTAATCTTTGTTCAATTGGATGTTTTGATTTCTTAGGGCCTTAAAAATTTCCACTTTTTTTATTGCTTCTTGCAGTTCAGAAATATCAACCGGTTTTAATAAAAAATCAACTGCACTTGCTTTTAAGGCTTTAAGGGCATATTCTTGATTTCCTGTAACAAAAACAACGGTATATTTATGTTTTTCAATGGAATTTAATAGAGCAAATCCCGACTCTTTTGGCATATTAACATCTAAAAAGATAAGATCAATTTCATGTATAGAAAGTAATTTTCTGGCTTCCTCTGATGAACTTGCCAGTCCGGCAATTATTACTGACGGGCAGAATTCCGTAAGCATATTTGACAACACTTTTTGGGCTGGTATTTCATCGTCAACAATCAAACATTTCAGTGCCATAAATTATAATTTAGATGTTCATAGGTAAAGATACGTAGCTAAGTTTGATTTCTGCATTTTATTGGATAAGCGGCTAAAAGAGATGTACAACCGGTTGCTTTGACCATATATGGAATCAATTTTGAATGCTACTAAACAACTAACCGGAATTATTTCAAAAATTACAAATTGCCGGTTTAATAAATTTAATTATTAAGCCGGCAATTATCTACCTCTTAATTTTTAGTCTAATTTAACAAACTTCTTGATTTCTGATCTGGCACCACTTTCAATTTTAATAAAGTAGATGCCATTATTCAATTGTGCTATCGAAATTACTTTTGTGTAATTCACCATATTTTCTTCTAAAACAATTTTTCCTGAAATATCCATGATCGTAATTTTAGCATCATCAGAAAATGCAACTATTGTTAATTCATTTGTTGCAGGATTTGGATATATCTCCAACGAAGATGTTTCTTGAGTTAAATTTTCATCATCACCCGATCTGCATGCAAGAGCTGTAAAATTATTATTTGGTGACCATGCAGAATTTGTTATTGTTCCGGCAGCATTAATGCATTGTGATCGCACTTTCCACTGATATACATTTCCGGGAATTGTCGGCAACAAAAAACTGGCAGCAACTGAGGTATAAGGCACCCAAACAGTACCAGCGGTTACATTTCTAATTTTAACCTCATAATTTAAAGCACAAGCATTTCCGGTCCACTGCAATTGTGATGTATTTGTTGGTGTGCAACCTGCAAAAGATAAACCTGATGGAATAGGACAACCGCAAATCGCAGTACATGAATTTGCATCAACATTTAATTGGTTAATTTCAGCAACGGTTAATAATCTATTGTAAAAAACGATATCATCAATACGACCAACAAATCCAACACCTGCCGGCCAGCCGCCTCCTATTTGAATTTCACCAAGTGAACTTGTAATAAGAGGTCCGGTATAATTCGTATAAGCAGGAACATTATCAACATATAATGACCAGAATGTTGTGGTATGATCATACATTGCAACTAAATGATGCCAGCCACCACCAGGGGCAATTGGATGGAAAATAACAGGTGAATAATCATATCCCTGAACTGGTTTATTTAAATCATAAATACCTACATGATAATCAGATGGAATTGGACCTACCGCAAAAGGATTTGTTTTATTAAACAACATTTCCAGGTCGCCTAATGCTGCTGTATGTCCTTTGTACCACATACTTATTGAATAAGCATCCCCTGGATTTCTCATATCAAAAACCGAATTATACTGAATTGTTAAATAATCGGTGGAGCTAAATAACCTGAGTGCGCAATTGGTATTTGTAAATCTATCTCTACAAGGGGCTGGGGAACCAAAAGTTGTTATTGGAAATGCATTTGGTGATAGATCTTGTATTAACCCGCCGCCAAAAGTGATATATAATTGTTGTTGTGCTGCAGGCACCTGGGCATTTGCTATTTGCAAACAAAAGATCAAGACCAGAGAGGAAACAATTTTCCGAAAATTTTTTCCTTTAATTTTTGTAAAGATTTTCATGTTTTTAAATTTTAAGTGATTAGAATAATTTATTTAAATTAAATTTTTATTTTGAAAATTATTTTGCCAGGAGCATAGTTTTTGTATCCATAACTCTCCCATCAATAATTAATGAATAGGTATAGCTGCCTGATGGAATTTCGGTTGCATCTAAATTAATAAGACCTGAACCGGACGCAACATCAACCACTTGCAATTCAACACCATTCATATTTTGAATTCTTATTTCTGCTGAAGTAAAATTTTCCGGAACAAAATATTTAATAATAGTTTTTCCATTAAATGGATTTGGAATATTTTGCTCAAGTATTGCTGGTTGGTCAACAGCAGTGAGGATAACATTTTTAGTGGATATATTTTCTGATGTTGAATTGTTTAATAATAGACTTTCTAATTTCTCCAATCGCTTTTTAATATCAGCGTTTTCTATCTGCAGTTCTTTATTTATCTCATCTAATTCCTGAACTGCTTTTACTAATGGAACTACAAACTGAGCATATCTTATTCCATATAAACTATTTTCATTGTTTGGTTTATCAACACCACTAAAATCATATCCAATTTGTTCGGCTGTTGCTTCCACTTCCTGTGCTATAAATCCTGTATAATTAATTTTCTCTTTTTCCTGGTTCCATTCGGGTTTAGCAGGCATGTCAAGTTTTTGACCACTTGCTTCTACTGCCTCTACAGTTCCGGGACTTACTATAATATCCTCTCCTAGAAAATTGCGAATTCCACTTACATCAAGATTATATGTTACTGGACGTAACTTGGTTATAAATTCTAGACCAGGCACGTCTTCCTTTACATTCTTTTTCATCCTTCCGTCTGAAACGTTGGTCCAATCTTCAAATCCACCAATGGAAGTTATTGATGAATTACCAATACGAACCTGATCGTAATCAGTTATTCTGGATCCATTTCCCAAAGCAGTTGAATTATCAGCGGTAGTTACAGAATGGTCCGCATCGTACCCGATCAAAGTACAATTATTATAAAAGCTGGCGGCCTCTCCTGAATAAGCACCATCAGCAACATTCCGATGCCCTTCGTTTTGGGTAATTGTATATGCTCCTGTTGCGGTGTTGGCTATGCCAAATTCCCCATTTTCAATTGCAAAATAACCTGTTGCAGTGTTATTATTACCTCCAATATTACCCCATCCTGCATAATAACCTGTGGCAGTATTATTATTACCCCATTCATTATAATAAAGCGTTCCATATCCTACACCAACATTAGCATTACCTGTTACATTTAATTGCATTGAGATTGATCCAATGGATGTATTTTGGTATCCTGTTGCATTATTTAAAAGTGAATTATAGCCTAAGGCTGTATTATTACTTCCTGTAGAATTTGAAGAAAGAGATAAATATCCAGTGGCTGAATTATTGCTACCTGTAGAATTTGAATAGAGTGATTTATATCCGTTTGCAGTATTATAATTTCCGACGGAATTTGAGTACAAAGCTTCGGCACCTGTTGCACTGTTATATTCACCTGTAGTATTTGTAAAAAGAGTTTTATGCCCTACAGCCACATTATTTGATGCGGTTGTATTATTAAATAACGATTGCAAACCTATTGCAGTGTTATAGCTTCCGGTTGTATTCCAATTTAACGACTGATAACCACTTCCTGTATTATTGCTACCTGAAGTGTTAGCATAAAGTGCATTTGTACCCATGCCGGTATTAAAATTTCCAACTGTGTTTGAATACAGTGCAAATCTTCCTGCAGCACTATTGTAACTTCCCGAGGTATTTGAGAAAAGTGATTGAATACCAATTCCGGTATTATCACTGCCGAAAGTATTTGCAAATAGTGATTGATAACCAACACCGGTATTATTTGAACCCGTGGTTGAATTACCTGCAGAATTTCCTAAAAAGGTACCGGTGGCAATATTTCTGTTAGTCATAAAAATAACATCATCAAGCCAAACATTTCCATCTAAATAAACATCTTTCCATGACTTGCCAGTGGAACCCAGGTTTTTGTTGTTATTGTTCGATGGCAGCAGATTCTGGTTTATTGATGTTGCAGAAAGGTTGGACAAATTCACATTTGCTGATTGTCCATAGCATATATCTTGTGTAATAGTTGCTACAATCAAGAGTGTTGCCGGAAGAATTTTGAATAGATTTTTCATAAAAATATTTTTAGGTTTTTAATTTTTACAAAGAAATCTCTTACTTTCTGTTATTTATTTATAGATCTTTATAAGGTTATCCTGAATATTTGAAAAGTGAGTTTGAGTGTACGAACGGTAATAGGTTCAATAATTTCAGGATATTGTTTTAGGTTGATACAATTCTTAAGCAGGAAGAATATTAAATACAAGGAAGCCCGTAGACTAAATCTAAATGCAAGATTAATGCCCTCATAAATATTACGAATATTATTTTCGTTTGTTTTTTAATTTATGGACAGAATCATATTTATGCTCAATATTGTTAGCATTAAATGACTTAATTATAAACATGGGTGGTATAGGCTCCTGACTAAAAATTGATTTCGGAATAAACATGAAACCCGCAACAACCAGGTTGAATATTCCATATCTATAGTCACCTCCAACACTCTAATTCCTCTCCACCATTAGCAACACAAACGAATCAAAATCCAATCGCAATGAAACAGAAGTGGTATATAACTCTTGCCCAATTTAAAACTAACGGAAAAATTACATTTTTAGCATATTTCAGCACTGTTTCAGTATCTTTTTGAACTGTTTTGGGAGTTGGATTAACGAAGTCAATCTGCTCGAAAGTAAGAATTTGGGAGTATTTTTCTGGAATTTTAAATTTAACCATCCTTTCCTCACCCCCATTTCCAAGTCATAAATCAGAAATTTTTATTAAAGTATAATGGTCAATATTTTAACCAGAATATAAATATTTGGTTTAAATATTAACCATATCAGACAGAGTCTTTTTGCATTAAAACTACCTGAAAATAAAAAATTGTCGATTTGATAATGTAAAATTACCAAATCAACAATTTTCATAATGTTTTATTCATATACCTGCTTACACAGATTTTATATTTACTGTTTTAAGTATTATTTCGTTAAAACCATGCTTTTTGTGTCTATTACTTTGCCATCAATTATTAAGGAATAAGAATAACTTCCTGATGGAATTTCGCTTGCATCTAAATTAACTATGCCTGACCCGGTTTCAATATCTATCAATTCTAATTCAACACCATTAATATTTTGAATTCTGATCTGTGCAGAGCTATAATTTTCCGGAACAAAATATTTAATTATGGTTTTTCCATTAAATGGGTTTGGAATATTTTGTTCAAGCATTACTGATTGGCTTCCGGCATTGAGGATAACATTTTTAGTTGATATATTTTCTGATGTTGAAGTATTTAATAATAAATTTTCTAATTTTTCCAACCGCATTTTTATATCTTCATTTTCTGATTGCAGATCTTCGATGATAACATCTTTAGTTTTGTTTAATTCATCTAATTCCTGAACTGCTTTAACTAATGGAACTACAAACTCGGCATATCTTATTCCATATAAACTATTTTCATTGTTTGGTTTGTCAACACCACTAAAATCATATCCAATTTGTTCGGCAGTTGCTTCCACTTCCTGTGCTATGAATCCGGTATAATTAATTTTCTCTTTTTCTTGGTTCCATTCAGGTTTAGCAGGCATGTCAAGTTTTTGACCATTTGCCCCTACCATTTCTGCAGTTCCGGGACTTACTACAATATCCTCTCCTAAAAAAGTGCGAATTTCACTTACATCAAGATTATATGTTACCGGACGTAATTTGGTAATAAATGCTAAACCGGGCACATCTTCTTTTACATTTTTTTTCATTCTACCGTCTGAAATATTTGTCCAGCCAACAAATCCACCAATGGAAGTTACTGATGAATTACCAATACGAACCTGATCGTAATCAGTTATTCTGGATCCATTTCCCAAAGCAGTTGAATTATCAGCGTTGGATACAGAATGGTCAGCATCATACCCGATCAAAGTGCAATTATTATAATAGCTGCTCCCTTCGCCTGAATACGCTCCATCAGCAACATTCCGATGCCCTTCGTTTTGGGTAATTGTATATGCTCCTGTTGCGGTGTTGGCTATACCAAATTCGCCACTTTCAATTGAAAAATAACCTGTTGCAGTATTATTATTTCCTCCAATATTGCCATATCCTGCATAATAACCTGTTGCAGTATTATTATTACCATATTCATTATAATAAAGCGTTCCAAATCCTACACCAACATTAGCACTACCTGTAAGATTATAAAGCATGGAGATTGATCCAACGGATGTATTTAAATATCCGGTAGTATTATTTAAAAGTGAATTAGTGCCAAATGCTGTATTATTACTTCCTGTAGAATTTGAAGAAAGAGATAAATATCCAGTGGCTGAATTATTGCTACCTGTAGAATTTGAATAGAGTGATTTATATCCGTTTGCAGTATTATAATTTCCGACGGAATTTGAGTACAAAGCTTCGGCACCTGTTGCACTGTTATATTCACCTGTAGTATTTGTAAAAAGAGTTTTATGCCCTACAGCCACATTATTTGATGCGGTTGTATTATTAAATAACGATTGCAAACCTATTGCAGTGTTATAGCTTCCGGTTGTATTCCAATTTAACGACTGATAACCACTTCCTGTATTATTGCTACCTGAAGTGTTAGCATAAAGTGCATTTGTACCCATGCCGGTATTAAAATTTCCAACTGTGTTTGAATACAGTGCAAATCTTCCTGCAGCACTATTGTAACTTCCCGAGGTATTTGAGAAAAGTGATTGAATACCAATTCCGGTATTATCACTGCCGAAAGTATTTGCAAATAGTGATTGATAACCAACACCGGTATTATTTGAACCCGTGGTTGAATTACCTGCAGAATTTCCTAAAAAGGTACCGGTGGCAATATTTCTGTTAGTCATAAAAATAACATCATCAAGCCAAACATTTCCATCTAAATAAACATCTTTCCATGACTTGCCAGTGGAACCCAGGTTTTTGTTGTTATTGTTCGATGGCAGCAGATTCTGGTTGATGGAAGTAGTGGAAAGGTTAGATAGGTTAACATTTGCCTGTCCGTAACTAATAACCCCTGTAATTGTTAAAAAAAGAAGTGAAAAAAGAGATTTTGGATTGATTGAATTTTTCATATTATATATTTTTAAGTTTATGATTACAAAGAAATTGTTAATCATTATTAAATCATGCAGTAATGTTCAAGTGGTTGTTTTGGTTGTGTGAATGGTTATATGGATTATTTAACGGTATACTATTTTCAAGAATCCTGTAGTTTTTAGTTGCTAGAAAAGTACACCATTATTGACCTATAGAAAAAAAATAGTATAAAATACAAAGGGAAAGCAGTTGTATTTGTAAATGCGCATCAACAAATCAGTTATAAAATTGATAAATAGAAATGGTTATTTGTTGAACGGAGGCAAGGGATTGAAATATATATTATCCTTGCTTTTTTCAGGGCATTGAAATACAGCGAGGATAATATATATTGTGAATACGGAAACCGGAAACTGTAAAGTATTATTAAACAATGATGAAAAACCGGAGCCGTTAACAATTATAAATTATTATCGCCTTGGGTTTCCAATTAAATTTTTAATCAGAGATGCAAAACAGCATATAGGATTGGCAGAATGTCTACTTTTTAATCAATAATTCACAAATACTTAAACCACACAAACTTCGGCCTATAAATTCTCGCATCATCAAACAGATCGAAAAAATTAAAGGAATTTTCGTTGTAGGATAATAATAGAGAACCATCTGCCAATACAAATTGAGGATGCACATAGGCATTATAGGTAAACAGATCGCCACCTGTTTCAGGTGTTACATAAACGGTTTGTCGCACTTTCCAGGGGCCTTTGGGAGAGGTAGATTCCCAGCTGTAAATGGTAGGGCCTAAAAATCCTTCCTGGGTTACGAGACGATATTTTCCTGCGTAATAAAAAACGGCATATTGGGCGGAAACATCAACTGGTAATCCGCTTTGTTTTTCTAATCTTCCAACTGTGGATGCGGGTTCTGTGGTTGTCCAGGTTGTGCCATTCCAAAATTCTTTAGTTCCGTAAATATTACCGGCTGGAATTCTGGCTACATGCGCATATTTTGTAAAAGCAGTTTGTTCAGCGCCATACACGTAAATATAGCTTCCGTCCTCCATCAAACTTGCACCCCAAATAATATCTTCATCCTCAAAGGCGGGAGTTCTGCTAATTTCGGTAATATTAGGTAAACTGAATGCTACAAGATCAGTGCGTACATAATGAAAATCGAAAATACCGGCACCGGTTCTTATAAAATATTCCATATAAACATAGAGTGTTTCTCCTATAACCGTCCCATCTCCCGGCCAATACCATTCGTTTGCCGGATCCGGGGTGCTTACTAATGCCTCAGGATCATCAATAGTATTGGTTACTTTAGTTGTGAGACTTGCACCGCTTTGAACCACAAAAGTATTTCGGATCAAACCACTTCCGGGTCTGGAAAAATCTGCATATACTGTATCTAAAAACGAATCTCCAAACATCCAAACCGTTCTGCCGTCAGGCAAAGGTATTGAATAGGCTGCGTCACCACCTGTCCAGCCGTTGCCATAGGTATTGAACATACTATTAAATTTTGGGGCCTTTTTGGCAAATATTCCGGCGGCTGCGTATTGAGCTTCCGGGTCTTCTGTGTTTTCCTCATTGTAAGTAAGTTCTTTACTGCAGGAAATCATGAACAAAAATGCCGTAAAAAGCATTGTAGAGTAGTAGATTAAGTTTTTCATAATTGGTAATATTTAAAATTTCTCCCTTGATTTATACGCTTTATTGCGTCAAATCTTGAACAAATATAAACTAGTGTAAACTAGTAGTAAAGAGGCTCCGGGGTTTTATTTTTACGTATACATTAGTCTACGTGTAAAATAGCTTCAAATTTCAATTTAAAAGTAAAATTTTGTTTCTCTGACCTAATTTTGCATAAATTTTAAAGTATGAAGGCAGTTCGTATCTGGTTGTGGACAGGCGTGGTGATGGTTTTGATACAGGTAATGATCGGTGGCATCACAAGGCTCACAGAATCTGGTCTTTCCATTACGGAATGGGATGTTGTGATGGGGAGTTTGCCACCGGGAAATGATGCAGCATGGGATAAAGAATTTCAGTTATATCAATCCTCTGCTCAATACGTAAAAATAAACAGCGACTTTTCGATAGAACAATTTAAAAAAATATACTGGTGGGAATTTATTCACCGCAACTGGGCAAGGCTGATCAGTTTTGTATTTTTAATTCCATTTATTTATTTTCTTATTAAGAAGAAATTTAATTCCGCCTGGATAAAAAAATTATTGGTTGTTTTTATTTTCGGTGGACTTCAGGGTTTTGTTGGTTGGATAATGGTTGCAAGCGGATTAGAAGGTGATCCCTGGGTTGATCCTTCCAAACTTACTATACATTTAATGCTTGCTTTAATTTTGTTTATGTATTTAATTTGGCTCGCTTTATCGTACAGAGAAACACCGGTTGTATCAGATCATCCGTTGGCAAACAGATCCATAAAATGGATAATTGTATTAATACTCATTCAAATTATACTAGGTGGATTTATGGCAGGTACGGATGCGGGAAGATTATATAATACCTATCCATTAATGAACGGAAAAATACTACCTGAGGGCGCATTTCAAGGCATTTTTTCTGCAGATAAATTAGTTGCTCTGAGCACAGAGATCAATTTTATGCATCGCAGTTTTGCCATCATTGTTGCACTTGCAATTATTGGATTTTGGTTTCAAAACAGAAAATACACCTCTGCCCGAGTGCATAAATTAAACAGCTTATTCCTTTTGGTATTATGCGTACAGTTTTTGTTAGGTGTATTTACTTTGTTGGGAAGTTCAGAAAATATTCCGGTAATTTTGGGTGTTTCGCATCAGGTGGTAGCTTGTTTGTTGTTGGGATTGTCGGTTACAATTCTATTTTACACAAAGGATAGAAAAGGATTTGAAATGCTAAAAAAATAAATATTTGATGAACACAACTATTTAAATTATTATTATGCCATATAAAAAAATATTTTTATTTCTATTTTCTATTGTTTGTTTTGTTTCTCTTTTTTCTCAATCGAAAAGGCGACCGGAGGGCAGTTTATTTATAATTGGTGGAGGCGACCGAACTGAAACATTAATGAAGGCTATGATGCAAACAGCACAATTGATGCCTGATGATTATGTTGCAGTATTACCTATGTCGGGTGAAGAACCGGATACTTCGTATTATTATTTTAAATGGGATATTGAATTATATTGTAAGAATACCATTGCCAATTTAAATTTCACCAAGGAAACAGCAAATGATAAAAAAATGTTGGATTCACTTCTGGGTGCTAAATTAATTTTTATTACCGGGGGAGATCAAAACAGGTTTATGGAAATTGTATTGGGCACACCTATTTATGATGTAATTCATCAGGCTTATCAAAACGGTTCCGTTATTGCAGGCACAAGTGCAGGTGCTGCAGTAATGAGTGAACATATGATAACAGGAAATCAATTATTGGATACCACTTATTATTCCACTTTTTATTCTATAGTGGATAATAATATCGAATTTAAGGTGGGATTGGGATTGGCGGAGAATTTAATTGTTGATCAGCATTTTGTTGCAAGAAGCAGATATAACAGATTATTTTCCGCCATGAGCGAATTTCCCGGTATTTTATGTGTGGGTATTGATGAAGCCACAGCCTTGGTCGTGCACGGCAAAAAAGGAAGTGTTGCGGGAGAAAGCCAGGTGGTATATATGAAAAACAGAGGGAAAATTTCCAGAGACAAAAATAACTATCTGCGTTTTGAAAATGTTAGGATCAAAATATTTGTACCCGGTGATAGTTTTAAGATAAAATAGATCATATATCTTTTTTCCCAAATTTGCGCAAGGTAAGGAGTAGTGGAATAACTATCCAGAATCCTATGGCGATAAAACAGGAGATAATGCCTGTGGATGAACCAAGAAAGTTGTTAAATACCGCTCCGGTATAACCCATAATTGCTGCAACATCTAATTGCATCAACAATATTATTCTGATTAGATCAACAGGATTAAAAAATGCCAGAACAAGAACGAATTTTTCAATTGGATAATCGCTGAATGCAAACATCGTTATTAGCACAAGTGCATCATAAATAAAAACAAAATAAAACCATAATAATAATGCAATCCCGATCCCCTTTGTTTTGTCGCGGGCATATACAGATGCAAGAAAAGCCAGGGATACAAATACAAAGGTGAGCGAAAGCCCTCCAATGATCAATAATAAACCAATAACATTTGGCGCAAATATTAATACGGGTATTCCACATCCAAGAAAAAAGGCAACGGCAAGTGATATACTTACACCAAAATATTGACTGATAAATAATTTTTTTCGTTTAACCGGTTGTGCCAAAAGTAATTCGGTAAATTCGTAGGAATTGTAATAATAAGAACTTGCAAAAATAATGCTAAATAATGGGAGCACTATAAGCACTATGTTCAATAAACTGCTAATCGATTTTATGGGATTATCGTTTAAGGAAAAGAGGCCAAGGCTGATTGCAAATAAAAAAACGGTATAGGCAATAAGTATTTTATTGCGGATGATATCAAGAAATACATATTTAATTATTTTCATGTATTACTTTTATTTCTGTCATTATTTTGGCAATTGCTTTACTTAAATTTGGAGTGTCTGTATCTTTGATCAAAGATTCCATGCTTTTAAAAAACTCTAATTCGCCATCGATAAGGTAAATAACATGGGTTGTTATTTCTTCCAGGTCGGCTAAAATATGAGAGGAAATGATAATAAGTTTGCCCCTTTCTTTTTCCTTTTTTATTTTTTCTTTTAATAATTCAGCAGAAAGTGGGTCTAGTCCTGCTGTTGGTTCATCTAAAATGAGTATATCCGGTTCAAACATAAAAGCAAGTGCTGCATTTACCTTTTGTTTCATGCCACCTGAAAGTGCTCCAAGCGGTTTATTTATGAATGTACCGATCTCAAATTGTTCAAAAAGTTCGTTGTCAATTTTATTTTTTTCATTCCTGATATCCTGAATCATATTAAATAATTGTTGCACCTTCATATTGTCCGGAAAACGAACGATCTGGGGCATGTAACCTATTATTTTGCGATAATTTTCCGAGATTGTGATTTTTTCTCCGTGCACTTCTATTGTGCCTTTGTCTGGAAAAACCAATCCCAGAATACATTTCATAAGGGTTGATTTCCCTGACCCATTGGGACCAATTAATGCAATGGATTGTGTCGGAAATAAATTTACGGATACATTATTTAATGCAGTTAATTTATTATATATTTTAGTGATATTTTGTACTTTAATCATAACTCAACTGCTTTCATAAGTGGTTTGTAATCTTTGATCCTACTTTCATCAATGCCGGGAAGAACTTTCTCAGAACGGTCGAGTAAATAAACTATTAAACTTCTGTACAACAAAATTGAATAGGGCATTTTTTCAATAATAACCGAGTATAAACTAACCGGAGTGTAGGGAACATCACCTATACTGTTTTTATCGAGATCATATCCTTCATACTTATCCCAATAATTTCCATTCAGATCGTTCATACTCAATGTGCCGTTTGTAGCAATATCAAAAGTATTTCCTATAAAATTATTTTGTGTCATATGCACGTCGTAACAATTTGCCTGCATACTGCAAGCTCTGCCGTTCGCTTCCAGAATATTATTTTTTATTAGCAATCTGTTTGAACCTTCCATATATAAAGCTACAGTATTATGCCGAAAAATGTTTTCTTCGATGAGTGCATCCGTTATTTCTTTGAAAAGCACGCCATAAGCAGCTCCGCCCTCACTATAACTAAAAATATTTTTTTTGATTGTTACGTATTTTGAAAACATAACTGCCACCCCTGAGCCATTTTGTGTAAAGGTATTGCCTGTGTATTCATCATTATTAGAAAACATAAAATGAATTCCGTAACGTAAATTCTTTGTGCTTAAATTATTATACACTCCGGCATGTGTTACAAATTCAAAGTAAATTCCATCTCGGTAATGCTCAATAGTATTATTCTTTATTGTTAGACTATCTGACTTCCAAACATGGATGCCATTGCCTGAGCGAAGTTCCTGAACTCCACTGGCTTTAAGTTTGTTGTTTTTAATTACGCAGTTGGAGGCCTGTAAAAGATAAATTCCAAAACAAGTGTTTTCAATTGTATTTCCATCAATAACACAAAAGCTCGAGGACAGTAATTTTATTGCAGCACGATCATCCATGCTGGAATAGCCGGTATTTATTAATGTTAATCCTGAAATATTAACATGATCAGAATTAATTGTGATTATTTCGGATTTATTTTCGGCATCAATAATAACATCCTTTTCACCAATTAACGACAATGGTTTTTCAATCAGTAGATTTCCTTCTTTATATATTCCTTTGGTTATGTAAATAACATCGTAAGGCTTTGCAGCATTTATGGCTTGTTTTATGGAAAATATTTTTGAATCTTTTTCTACGTAAATGGTATCTGCAGAAGCAACAAAAAAAATGCAGATCGATGAAACTAAAATACTTATTTTACGTATAATGGAAATCATTTCATATTATATTTTAAAGAAACTTATTTGATAATCTCCGACAGGGTTTTCGACTCTCCGGGATATTCTGTCTGTATTCTCACAAAATCTCCACTGTCGGATAGTGCAACAGATTTTCCATTCATAGGAGTATGTAAATTTTCTGCATAATAAAATATCGCTTTATCTGCTTCTATCATTATATCCGGGTGATAAAAATCAGTAACCAGTATTAATTTGATCTCCTCTTTAGGCAATTTATTTTCGGAAAGGAATTGATTAAGGCATTTAAGATCATCGAAAATATAAGTTCTTCCTTTTACTGTAACAATTTCCGACGCGTATTTTTTTTCCATAACGGTCATTTTACAGTTTTCGCAGGTATCAACGCCTTCAACAATCGGTTTGGGTTTTATACTGCAGGCAGAAAATAGCATGAACATTATTATTATAACCGGTATGCCTGAATATTTCATATTTTTTGTTTTTGTTTTTTAATTTTCCACAAGTGTAATATCATAATAATACATGCTAAAGCAACACCTGAAATATACAACCATCCTCCGCCATGCGGATAAGAGTAAGCTCCGAAATTCAGCAATTGTTTATATCCGATTAATGGAGGCTGGTAAGTCATTCCGGGAATTTGTATTGCGGCATGGGGATCCAGATTATGGCCATAAGCATATTCCCACCTGTAAAAATCGGCTAATGCTAAAATAGAAAACAACACCAAAAAGATTGTCCAGCCATAAAATATTTTCCAGTTTCTTAATACTGCTGTTAATAACCCCGAAAGAATAATAAACCCCATTGCAAAGGGTAAAATTTTAAATTCAGGAAAGGTATTCTGGTCGATGATCGCCATTCCGATATAGTGATTTAATCCGTTTATTATTTCCAGATCTCCTGCCAATTTATGCAAATAGATATATAACGTAAGTCCTTCCGGATACTGCGGTGCAGTGAGATAAATTACCCAGAATGGAAATTTATAGGTAGCAAGAAAACACAGCGATGCAATTAGTACTCCGATTCTCGGAGCTATGGACATTTTTTTCATATACCTGATATTTTGAAGTTGGACCGGTGAAGAGTCCGGTCCAACCCATAATTATTACTCAAAGTTATTTAGCTGCAGGAGGTAATAAAACGCCATCCACTACATAAATAATACCATTGGAGGCAGCAATAGTGGCGATAACATTTACTGTTTCATTAATTACGATCTTATCACCCAGCATGCTTATTTTGATATTATCACCGTTAGCCATTCCGATGTTCTGACCATCCTGCATGTATTCCGTTTTATACCCTCCAACAGCAACATGATATTCCAGAATGTTTTTTAATACCTCTTTATTCTCTTCTTTTAAAAGATCATCAAGTGTTCCTGCCGGTAGTTTATCAAAAGCAGCGTTTGTTGGTGCAAATACAGTGAATGGTCCTGCATTGGAAAGATCATCAACATATTCAACGTGTTTTAATGCAGCTACCAAAGTGGTATGATCCGGAGAACTCACGGCAACTTTTACTACATCTTTTTGTGACTCATCGTCGGCAACAGTTTCTTGTCCGCCGCTCTTTATCACATTAGTATCCTCTGATACATCCATAGCGTTTTCGGGATTACCACCACATCCCAAAAAGAATGCAGTTATTGCGGTAATACAGAAAATATAAATTAATTTACGCATAACTTTAAATTTAGTGGTGAATAAAAACCATTTTTTTATTTGCCAGTGGTAGCTTTAACCTCAGCTGTTTTTCCGGTACTGAAAATAATTGGCACACTAGAACCTGCCGGTGACACTCTGATATATCCCTGCATTTCCTGATGCAAAGCAGAACAAAAATCAGTACAATAGAATGGAAATATTCCAACCCTGTCAGGATTCCACTTTAAAGTTTGAGTTTCTCCGGGCATAATTAATAATTCTGCATTATTTGCTCCTTTAATTGCAAATCCATGTGGCACATCCCAATCTTGTTCAAGATTTGTTACATGGAAATAAACTTCATCACCAATTTTAACCCCTTCAATATTATCGGGTACCAAATGCGAACGGATTGCAGTCATATAAATATGCACTTTATTTCCCTCGCGTACTACTTTTGTTTCTTTTTCCTGTTTGGTTGCATATGGATGATTATTTTCTTCCAGTTTATAGATTTTTTTCGAATTTGGCATAATCAGTTCTGCAGGAATTGCTTCTGCATAATGTGGTTCGCCAATTGTTGGAAAATCTAATAATAATTTCATTTTATCACCTTCAATACTGAATAACTGAGCTGATTGATTAAGTTCCGGTCCGGTTGGTAAGTACCGATCCTTCGTTATTTTATTGTAGGCAATTACATATTTTCCCCAAGGTTTAGATGTTGGTCCTCCCGGTATTGATAAATGACCTATAGAATAATAAGTAGGTACGCGGTCTATTATTTCTAAACTTTTTACATTCCATTTTACAATTTCGGAGGAAACAAAAAATGAAGTGTATGCGTTGCCTTCATTATCAAATTCAGTATGTAATGGGCCTAATCCCGGTTTTTTAACTTCACCATGTAAACAAGACTCGTATTTCAATACTTTTATACCATCGTACTCTGCTTCAAAATCGTTGTTTGCAATTGCTTTTTGAATTTTTTCAAAAGAAAATACCGGAATAATTGCAGCGAGTTTCCCACTTCCTACTATATATTGTCCGGTTGGATCAACATCGCAACCATGTGGTGATTTAGGACAAGGAATTAAATACAAAATATCTTTTAATTCTTTTGGGTCTAATACGAGTACATCCGTTCTGATTTCTGAAACTGCAGTTTGGGTATTTTCGTCAAAATAATTGTGAGCATATTTTACTTTTTGTGCTTTGGCTTTTCCTTCTTTTACATATTGTTCAGCTTTTTTCCAGTTTACTGCAAGAATAAAATCCTTATCTTTTTGACTTGCATTAACTTCTAAAAGTGTAAATGCTTTTTCTGAATTATAACAACTAAAAAAGAACCAATCGTGTGACGGACCTTTTCCGCCTCTTGCAAGATCCGTGTTCAACGGTGGAATTTGTATCTGGAAGGAGAGGTCCATCATACCACTTTCTTTATCTACCCCAACAAAACTTAAGTATCCTTTAAAATTGTCTTTATAGCTGGAAATAGAAACATCGGGATTAGCACCATCATAGTCCGGTGGGTAACTAAACCGGGTTCCTGCGATTGTATATTCTGTGTTTTCTGTAATAAATGGTGAAGAGTGATTTCCTGAACTGTTTGGCAATTCTATAATTTCCGCTGTTCTGAATGTTGTCATATCTATGCGTGCAATACGCGGTGTATTATTGCCATTTCCGAATGCCCACCGTCCGTCATGTGTTCCGTTAGTAGTGGAAAGTGCAATGTGATGCAAATCATCCCATGGAACATAGCCATGTGAAGTCATAAGCATTGGTTTTGTTTCCTCGCTATAACCGTATCCTGATTGTGGATCTTGGGAAAAAACCGGGATAACTCGGAATAATCTACCGGACGGAATTCCATAAATGGCCATTTGCCCGCTGAATCCACCGGAAACCACACTATAAAATTCGTCGTAAGACCCGGGAGCAACATATACTTTAGAGGCTGCATCACCGGTTGCAATACTGCCTGTGGTTTTAGGTTTGCAACCATAAGCCCCCAGGGCGATCAGGATTATTAATACAATTAAATTTTTCATAATTTATTATTTAGGATTGTTTTTCAAATATTATTTTACTCCATCATTACTTCTCATGTATTCCAAAACATCGCGTGCATCGCCGATGGACACATTTTGATTCGGCATACGTGTAAGACAGAGCTCCAGCATTTTTTGAGCCTCCGGATCGCGTTCTAACATCACATCAGCATTGGTTGTCATATTCATGATCCATTCAGGTTTGCGTCGGGTAGTAACGCCTTCCCATCCCGGTCCGACAAACCGTTCAGCTGTAAGCTTATGACAGGAAGAACACTTCATATCATAAATATCTTTACCGCGTTTAACGCGCTCCTGCTCCAAAGGAACGCTTAGGGAAACCATTTTAACTTCGCCTATTCCGCGACCATCATTGATCATTTTTTCCTGCTCAGTTTCCGCATTCATCATGCTTTTAGGCTTTTCAGCAGCCGGAGTATTGCTAGTAGTTGTAGTTTCCTTTTTGCCGCATGCCGTTATAAATACCATTAAGCAGAGAGCAACAGAGAGATAGATTATTTTTTTCATAATATCTTATTTAGAATTAATCAAAATTCCAAACTCAGGCTATTAAGATTAATGATAGTTATCAGGTGATAAAGTGATATAAATCACCTTTCTTAGTCTGATTCATACATGTTATAACATAAACAAGAACAGGGTTTAATACCCGAATGAATATCTTTGCCAAAAAACAAACAGTTGTGAAAGGAATTATTCTTGCAGGAGGATCAGGTACACGTTTGCACCCGATAACTTTGGCCATAAGCAAACAGCTAATGCCCATTTATGATAAACCGATGATCTATTACCCATTGTCAACACTTATGATGGCGGGAATTAATGATATATTGATCATCTCTACTCCTTATGATCTGCCGGGTTTTCAGCGACTTTTAGGCGATGGATCTAGGATAGGATGTAGTTTTACCTATAAAGAACAGCCTTCTCCTGATGGATTAGCGCAGGCATTTACTTTAGGAGCTGAATTTATCGGAAATGAAAAAGTAGCCCTCGTTTTGGGTGATAATATTTTTTATGGTGCAGGGATGGGTGAATTATTAACGGCAAACAATAATCCCGACGGTGGAATTATATATGCATATCACGTAAGTGATCCCGAACGTTACGGAGTAGTGGAATTTGATACTTCCGGAAAAGTGATCTCCATAGAAGAAAAACCAAAAACACCTAAATCGAATTATGCTGTTCCTGGATTATACTTTTATGATAATGATGTAGTGGAAATTGCAAAAAATTTAAAACCGAGTCCGAGAGGCGAATATGAAATTACGGATGTAAATAAAGAATATTTAAACTCCGGAAAATTAAAAGTTAGTGTTCTTCCGCGAGGTACTGCCTGGTTCGATACCGGCACTTTCGACTCCTTAATGGCAGCATCTCAATTTGTGCAAATAATAGAACAGCGCCAGGGTCAAAATATTGGTTGTATAGAAGAGATCGCCTTCCGCAAAAAATTTATTAATGCAGAACAATTGGAAAAAATTGCAACACCATTAATGAAAAGTGGGTATGGTGGGTATTTGATGCGGTTGATTAAGTGAGGAACGAAATTTAGCAGGACTCAGTCATTCAGGTAGGAGATTACTTTAATGTTTTTTATTTTTTGATTATTATTTTTTAATTATTATTTTTTACTATTTATGTAAATTTGTGTTATTAAATTTATTAAAAGTATAAATTAGATTAGTATTAAAATTTTCGCGATAAATGAATAATAATTAATTATATTTGTTCACTAGCGTTGCGTCTTTATAAATTGAATTTCAATTGATTATAATTCTGTTCTTTGACTTCTTGGTTATAATTCATAAAAAAGACTTCTTTTTAATGCCTTTTTTTCGAAAGGCGATATGCTAATATATTGAAGCATTTTATATAATGAATGATTTTCAATCTTCATCTTTTTCTTTGCGATTGCTACGATTACTTATACAGATATGGCAACCCATATTTGCGTGCGTACAGCATTTTCGTTTTGGCCCCAAAATGTTTTAATTTTTAAGTGTTGTTTAATCCATTTAAAAAATAATTCCACATACCATCTGTGCTTATAAAGTCTTGCGACTGTTTCTGTTTTAAGTTTAAAATTATTTGTTAAGAATACAAAGGTTCTGTTTTGCTCAGCAACATAATATTTTATTCTTCGTAATTTTTCAGGATAATCTTGCTGACTGTAAAAGACCGCCAATTCAACGTCTTGGTCACAAATTAATTCTTTTGATTTATCAACTGATTGAGATGAAATACGTTTAAACTTTAAATTTGTCTTAGCCCTTACAACAAAAAATGCCCCTTCCGTTTTTATTTTATAAAGTCGCTGATAATCTATGTATGCTTTAACCATTATGTAATAACTGCCCTTCAAAATTGTGATTTGGTCCAACACATTTACATCATGAACATCTGCATTTGTTATGTATATAAAATCTGGCATTGAAGTTTTTAAATCAAGCAAGGTGTGGATTTTAACTGCCCCTTTTGTTGATCTAAAATTTGCCCACCAAAAAACTTCAAGACACAAGTCGACTGTGGTAGAATCCAGCGCAAATATTTTTCCCTTCAGTTTAACATACAACTGGTTATCCTTAGCATACATTTGATTTGCTTGTTCAATCAGTTTAGTGTCAAAGTCTTGAAAAATACGCCAATTCCTCACCTCATTTGCTCTTGAAATAGTAGATTTATGAACAATACGGCCTACCCCAAGATGGTATAATTTATCCGCATTCAAACTTAAACATAGCACCGTATCGCTCATGCTTTCACGATGTGTTAACTGACCAAAAGCTAAGCATAGAAACTGTTTCCAGCATGAAAAGTCTTTTAATTTGTAATTGCCATTATATTTTTCAACGCTTCTTTTAAAAGCATCTTTTGAAGCAAATTCCATAATTTGAGCAAAAACCATTTTCCCTTTATACATCTGTTCTGATTTATTGCAAAGGAAATCAGAAACATTTCAAGTCGTCGCCAACTTAAAATCGCACTAGACTATGAATTACCAAGAGTTTCAAAGAACTTTACATCAAAACAACGCAACGCTAGTGATATTTGTTTATTAAAATTATTGTTTAATCCTTAAAAAAATAATAAATGAATGCTGAAAAAAGAAAGGTTAACTATGACCTTGAGGACAGACTAATTGATTTTACTGTTCTTATTTTTGAAATTGTTGATTCCATATTTAACACAAAGGCGGGCAATCATATTGCAAGTCAATCAGTTCGCTCCGGTTCAAATCCGGGACTGCATTATGGAGAAGCGCAAAGTGCGGAATCAAGGAGAGATTTTGTATATAAAATAAAAGTTTTGTTAAAAGAATTAATGGAGTCTAGGGCAGCATTAAAAATAATAAACAGAAAACCCTTGACTGATCGTTTAGATCTTGTGGAAAAGGCGCAATGTGAATGTAACCAGTTAATTTCTATTTTTGTTGCAAGTATAAAAACTGCTAAAATAAATATGGAAAAGGAAAACGGAAACAATCAATAGTATTTGCGCTTAATTTAACAGAATAAATTAATGAGTTTAAATTGGTATTTTATTTCTCAAAAAAACGAAATAAATAATAAAAAATAACAATCAAAAAATATTTAATATCAATCGGATCTCCACCCTTGAGATTTGTGTTCTATCATTTTACTTCAACTAAAATACTATAACTAAAAACTTTGTCCACTCCAAAAAAAATTCTCATCACCGGCGGAAACGGATTTATCGGCTCCCATACCATTATCGACCTATTAGAAAAAGGATATGAGATAATCTCCATTGATAATGTTTCCCGATCAAAACAATTTATTGCGGAAAAAATTAAAACCATCACCCAAAAAGAATTTACGAATTATCGCGTAGATTGTCGCGACCTTCCGAAATTGAGAAATATTGTTTCGGGACATCCCGATATTGCTGGAATTATCCATTTTGCTGCATTTAAATCGGTGAGTGAATCGGTGCAAAAACCGCTGATCTATTTCGATAATAATATGAATTCCACAATTAATATTTTGCGCATCGCAGAAGAATATCAAATTCCGAATTTTGTTTTTTCTTCTTCCTGCAGCGTATATGGAAATACTACCGAATTACCAGTAAGTGAATTAACACCTCTTTCTACACCTGAATCACCTTATGGATGGACAAAACTCCTTGCAGAACAAATGATTGAGGCACACGCAAGATCTGCCGAAACAAACTTTATTTCTTTGCGTTATTTTAATCCTGTTGGAGCACATGAAAGTGGCGCCATAGGCGAAATTCCTTATAGTGATCCCGAAAATCTTGTTCCCAATATTACGCAAACAGCGATCGGTAAAAAAGAAGGTTTTACCGTATTCGGAAATACCTATAATACGCCCGATGGAAGTTGTATTCGCGATTATGTGCATGTGATGGACATTGCGGAAGCACATACTCTTGCTCTCGAATATTTAATGAATGGAAGAAATACCAGTAATTATGAAGTTTTTAATTTGGGTAGTGGAAAGGGAATTTCTGTTTTAGAATTAATTAATGCATTTGAAAAAGTGAGTGGAAAACAATTAAATTATACGATTGGCGAGCCAAGACCGGGAGATGTTGTTTCCATTTATGCAGATAATACCAAAGCACAGCAAATTTTAGGCTGGATATGTAAAAGAAATATTGATGAAATGATGTTGTCGGCCTGGAATTGGGAATTGGCTATGCAAAAGGAACAAATTATTTAATTTTAGCTGTTATAATGGGAATAGGAATATTATTATTTGATTTTGTGGAGTTCTTTGGACACACACCTGCACAGGCAGGAATAATTGTTTTTAACCTGATTTTGATTGAAACTATGTTGAGTGTAGATAATGCACTTGTAATGGGTACTATGGTAATGGACCTTCCAAAAAATCAAAGAGGAAGGGCGTTGCGATATGGCATTTTCGGGGCGTATTTCTTTAGAGGTTTAGCACTTCTTTTGGCTACATGGCTTATTAAGGTTGTTTGGTTAAAAGCAGCGGGCGGATTATATCTGCTGTACCTTTCCGTAGATTATTTCAGAACAAAGTCAACTCCGGGAACTTCAGATGATACGCTCAGTAAACAAAATAACTGGTTTTATAAAAACACGGTAGGCAGAATTGGAAATTTTTGGAGTACCGTTATTTTGGTTAATATCATGGATCTCGCTTTTTCCATTGATAATGTTTTTGCTGCGGTTGCCTATACGGATAATATTTATCTAATTTGTCTTGGTGTATTTATTGGTATTCTTGCTATACGGTTTGTTGCACAAGGGGTAATAAAATTATTGGAAAAATTTACTTTTTTAAATGCCTCCGCTTTTTTCATTATTGCATTACTTGGTTTAAAGCTGATGTTATCATTTTTATGTTATGAATTCGGAAGAGATACAGCATTATGCCATTTTCTGGAGAACGAACGCACCGACTTATATTTTTCATTAATAACTGTTTCCATTTTTATTGTTCCGGTAATAACAAGTTGGTTATTTAATTTTCCAAAAAAACACAATGGAATTTTAACAGAAGAATTTAAGGAATTTCAGGAGGAAATTGACGAGGCGGAAAACGAAAAATAATTTCCTATAAAAAAGGGTTTGCCATGAATGAACATCTGTTGTTATAACCAGATGTGTAAAACGAATGTGCAAATAATAATTTAATGAATTGTTTTGTGCATTTTATAGGTGATGTTCCTATCCTTCAAATACGAAAGCATGGCATTAAAACAATTTTCATCCTCCCCAACAAATTCAGGAGTGGATACTCCTTTACGGGTATATTTATTTTCTAAAATCAATCTTGCTGCTCCTGTGCAGGTATATCCTGTAGTGCGCGCCATGGATGATGTTTTGGTGGCTGCATCGTATCTGTCGAGCAGATCGTAAGTATAAGTTACTTGCTTATTATTTTCCATTCCGGAAACAATAACCCGCATCACCGTAAATTCTTTTTCTTCATCACCTAATTTCCATAACGGGAATAATAATTTACTGGTGAGATCAAGCGGACGAATTTTTTTTCCTTTAATATCAATTTCTTCTTTGCTGAAAAATCCGGATTCTCTGAACACGCGCATTAATTCAATATGTCCCGGATAACGAAGAGTTCGTTCAATCATGTTTGGAATATTCGGCATTGTTTTAATTAGCGAACGCAGTCCATCAGAATTAAAAGCTTCCAAAGTTCCGATATCGTTAAACTGCATTAATTCAGGTTCACTTAATGCAGGTTTGGTAATTATTTTTCCATCCACCACAAAACGCGCAGGTCTGGTATATTCTTCCAATACATCAGCGGGAGAAAATGGTGCTTTATATTCATAGGGCCAAATACGCGCAGCAGGTAATCCTCCCACCAAACAAATAAAATCTGAAACTATCATTCGTTTGTTGTGATATCCCAATATAATATTATCCATTCCGGGAGCAACACCAATATCCATTATTGCAGTAATGTTATTCTTAATTGCTAGATCATTTAATGCAAAGGGGTCTTCATCAAAAAAGGAAATATCACTTGTGTTTTTACCTGATTCGATAACAGTTTTAAAGGTTTCAAAACCCATGAAGCCCGGAACTGCCCCTATAACAAGATCTTTATCTGCAACTAATTCTTTAATTGTCTCTTTATTAGAAAGGTCAGCTTTTATGGTCTTAATATTGAACTCGTTTAATCTGGAAAGATTTTCTTCACTTATATCTGCAGAATGGACCTCAAAATCCTTGCAAAGATCTACTGCCATGGCTCTTCCAACCATACCTGCACCGAGAACGATAATTTTTTTCATAAAAAATACATTTATAATTTCAGCACAAATTTACACAGGCTTTTGTTTAATTCAATAATTATAAGCAACTACAGAAATTTACATTCGAATTTTGATTTGGGATCTCAGGATGTGAACCCTCATTCATTTTTGTTTGAATAATGGTTGCTGATATTTGTTTGAAATATTTTCTCGCCGCAGTTTTTTTTAAAGTACAAAAAAAAAGAGTCAACTTTCGTTGACTCTTTTTTTATTTAATATATTATCTCGCTATGATTAATCGCTCAACCGTCATTTCACTGTTGCCGGAATATTTAACAAAATATATTCCGGAAGGAAGTGTTTGAATATGGATATCAAAGATATTTGTGCCCTCTGACAATTCAACAGATTCTGATTTTACGATTACACCTAATTCATTTGTAATGATAAGAATTCCGCCTTCATTGTAAATGGATTCCACTTCAACCTGAACAAAATTATTTGCAGGATTTGGAGCTAGAGATATAGACAACTTCGCGTCAATTCCATCATCTAATTTTGGTGCCGCCACTGTTTTTACTTTAAATCGGAAAGAACAAGGTGCACATTCCACTCCTCCGCAAACGGGGTAGATAAACACTTCGTAATTGCCGTTCAGCGTTGGAGTATATGTTACAGGTAATCCGATTCCGGTGGAAACGGTTATTCCATTTCTTTTCACAACCCATGTATAGGTTGCAGCACATTCTCCAAAACAAGTATAGCTACCGTTTAATGTAAATGGAACATTGGTTCTCCAATTATATAAAGTTCCGCAAGGTTGGTTATGCATTGTTTTTGTGGCGTTACTCACATCAAATAATCCCCAAGAACCGCAATCACATATCGGCGCATCAACAACTACAAATCTAATTGAGCAGGTGCCGCATTCAGTTCCATTACAAGATCCGGTAAAGGTTAAGAAGTATACGCCCGGCGTAGTAAAGGTAAATGTTGGCAAACCGGTTCCGGATAAAGTTACTGGTCCTGCTAAATTCCATTCTAAATCTGGTCCACAAACTGCAACATCACCAATACATAAATATCCTCCGGCAACAAAATTTATATTTGTGCCGACAGGTATGCTGTTGAAACTATCGCCACAATCTGCAAGTATGGAGTAATCAGCAGCTACGGGAACATCTACAATTGCGCCGAATGATTCCCAAGTTCCGCACTCACATAATGGTACATCTTCTACCACAAAAGTAATTACACAACTATCGCATAAATTACCACCACAATATCCATACATTGTTAAAACATAAGTTCCTGCAGTTGTAGTTGCAAAAGAAGGTAATCCGGTTCCGGAAGCAGTTATCGGACCGGTTACATTCCATGTTAATGATGCACCACAAACAGCAACATCACCTATACAATTAATTCCACCACTGTTAAAGGAAATAAGTCCAAATGGTTCTATGCCGGAATATGTTCCGCCACATTCTACATCATAAGTATCAATTCCACCACCTGATTCATCGGTTAAATTAAATGGCATCCAGGTTCCGCATTCACATGTTTCTTCTACCACAAAAGTAATTACACAACTATCGCATAAATTACCACCGCAATATCCATACATTGTTAAAACATATGTTCCTGCAGTTGTAGTTGCAAAAGAAGGTAATCCGGTTCCGGAAGCAGTTATCGGACCGGTTACATTCCATGTTAATGATGCACCACAAACAGCAACATCACCTATACAATTAATTCCACCACTGTTAAAGGAAATAAATCCAAATGGTTCTATGCCGGAATATGTTCCGCCACATTCTACATCATAAGTATCAATTCCACCACCTGATTCATCGGTTAAATTAAATGGCATCCAGGTTCCGCATTCACAAGCCTCGTCTGCAATTTCAAAATAAATTACACAAGAATCGCAAATATTTCCATCGCATGAACCAGATAATGTTAAGGTATAATTACCTGCAACAGAGAAATTAAATGTTGGATAACCGGTTCCAGAACCACTTACAGGACCACTCATAGTCCAGGTAAGTTCACTGGTGCATAATGAATCTCCGATACAAGTATATCCACCTGCATAAAATACAATAGTGTTACCGACTTCAAAATCAATAGTATCTCCGCAATTTACATCGCCATTTATTGCATCAAATGAATCGAAACTAAATGTTGTCCATTCACCACAGGCACAGGTATCACATTCAGGCAGGGTGATACAAATACTATCCATAGTATGACAACACCATCCGGTTGCATCAGCTAAAGTAAGATCAAAACAAATGGTAGTTCCAGGAGGATAAATACCTGGATCAATAATTACTGTTCCGGAATAAGAACTATCAGGTAATACCGGTGATGCGGGTATTATCGGATTAGGAATAATATTTACAAATGGAGAAACACTTGTAAATACTAGCATGGAAACTGTTTGCGGACTATTATTTGTAAATGTATAATTATAAGAATAAGTACCATCTTCATTACAAATAATATCGCCAATAATTTCGCCACAAGGGTTTTCCATTGGAGCATTACAATAAAATATTAAAGTATCTACACAAACTATACTATCGCCTTCAACTGCACCAGGTACCAACCAATTAATTATTACAATTTGTGGACTTGGAGTGCCAGGTGCGAGATTTAAACAAAGCTCTACAAGTGAGGTAATAGTTCCTGTCGGAATAAATCCTGCATTTGGTGTAAAGGTCATTTGTGATGCATTGCCAGCAGCAGACCATGATCCTAAATATGGGAATCCGAGTTGTGCAGAACCAATAGTTGCACCAGCCGTTATCGGAACTATTTGTATTCCGGAAAAATAGGTGGAATTATAATTATTGGTGATGGAAATTGTTTTACAACATTCTTCTGTAGAATCTGTATGAACACTTATAAATTCACATGGATCGCACACCGGAATCGGGATACAATAAAATGTAGTATCATGACAACAGGAATCTGTGTTATATAATGATGCCTGGAAACAGATTTCCGATGGCAGTGGTCCTGCAGGATAACTGACAGTTAAAAATATTGGTGCGGAAGTTTGTCCCGGTAATAATGTTAAAGGCACAACAAAAGTTGGTGTCAAACTAAATGGTGATGTAATATCATGCAACCATAAATAAGTAGATGTTGCAGTATTATTATTTGTAACTGAAAGTTCAATGGTAAATGTGCCATCTGCGTTGCAATAAATTGTGTCTTCCAAATCGAAACAATCGGTGGAGTCGCAATCGAGTGGAGTATATTCAAAAGATGTTGAATCAACACAACCATTTATTGTGGTTGCAGTTAAAGTTACTGTATATGGAATTCCATATACCGGCATGTTTAACGGACTTAAAGATAAATTTTGTGTGGTGGCAACTGATACATTATTTATTTGCCAATTATAAGATAACATACCCGGTGGTCCATTAATAATATTCGCAACAGGATTTATACATGCAGAATCGCAACCAATTGGCAACATACTCAAATCAGGTAATGGATGAATTGTTACCAAAGAAGATGCTGATGCAGTGCAACCTAATGCATCGGTAACGGTAACGCTGTATGTTCCGCTGGAATTAATATAAACGGGATTAAATGTATCGCCGTTGCTCCATAAATAACTAATTGCACTTGGTGCATTTGCTGTAAGTTGAATAGAATCGCCGGAACATACTCCGGTAGGATCGCTGTTCGTTATAAACACAGTAGGGGAAGGATTTACTAAAATAGTAATGGAAGCAGCATCGCTACATCCCGTAGCAAGATCAATTGCGCTTAAACTAATAATATGTATTCCGGGAGATAATGCATTAATTGTTAAACTATTTCCTCCGAACACAGGGCTGCCATCAACTATCCAATTTAAGGTGTAAAATCCATTGAGATTTGAATTAATGGTAACGGGATCGTTGCTGCAAAGTGGATTTGGCGATGCTGTTAATGCAATAATCGGTGTTGGATTAATTGTAATAGCAGCAATATTACTTGTAATTACACATCCATTTAAATCAGTTACAACAACCGTATAATTTCCCGATAACGTTGCAAGATAAGAATTAGATGTTGCACCCGGAATTAAAGTTCCGTTATTATACCATTGAAATAAAGTATACAAACCTGCACCCGGAATTGTAATTAAAGTTGGTCCGCAAGAAGGTGTTGCATAAATTAAATTAAATGGTGCCGGAGGAGCAACAATATTAATTGTATCAAAAACAGTAACAGTACATCCGTTTGCATCTGTTCCGGTAACAGAAACAATATATGGTCCTGCGGCATTAAAAATATGTTGTGGATTTTGAACGTTGGAACCGTAAGTATCTCCAAAATTCCAGCTCCAATCTACAATTGGACCACCCAATGTAATTGCACTGAAATTAACAGGGCCATTGCAACCTGTAGGTACAATTGTAGCTGATATGGCAGGCCCATTCAAAACAAAACTATTTGTTGCTATTGCCTGGCAACCAGAAGCAGTAAATACAGTTAACGTGATTGTATAAGGTCCTGGCAATGCATAAGTATGTGGTCCGGGTGTTGCCGAAGTTGTTGTAAATCCATCGCCAAAATCCCAAAAATATCCAGTAATGTTATAACCCGGTAAAAACGTTGAATAATCAGAAACTGAAACAGTATTACAAATAATATTAAAATCAAAATCTGCAGCAACAGGCACAACAATTGTTGTGCAGGCAGCAGCAGGAGGGCAGCAGCCCAGATCTGCATTCGCATAACATACAGTATAATAACTTGCTATTGCATAAGTATGTGAAACAGCATTTCCTGACCCGTTAGTTAAATCGCCAAAACTCCAAAATGGTGTTCCGGTGCATGTTGAATTTGCGGTAAAATTATATACGTTACAATTCGGATTTCCTTGCACGGCAGTTGGTGTATTATTTACACAAAGACAATTTGTTGGAAGGTCACATGTATCGGGTTCAGGTGGACAAATCAAATTATAATATACTGTATTTTGGCAACCATTATTATCTGTAACAGTCACGGAATATGTGCCAACAGAAGTTGCGCCTATTGAGCTTGTTGTATCTCCTCCCGGCAGCCATACAAAGGTATATCCACCCGGACCGTCTAATGCAATTAAATTAACAGTGTCTTGTAACACACCATTAGTATCGCACAATCCGCTATTTGATTGAGATATAATTGTATATGGTGTTGAAAATGCAACAACATTAATATAATCTTTTGCGGTACATCCATTTGCATCTGTTCCAACAACATAATAATTTCCAGGTAATGTTATAGTTGCAGTTGGTCCGCCATAAGGATTATTGGAAGCATCGAACCAAGAATAAGCTGTTCCACCGGTTGCAGTTAGAACAGTGCTTGATCCAAGACAAAAAGGAGCAGCACTTGCATTTATTACCGGTAGCGGATAAATTGTTATCGGTAAAGAAAATGAACCGGTTAATGTAAGGCATGTTGTTTCTGTAATTGTAAGAAGTACATTTTGTAATGCATTCGGAAGTACAGCATGCCATTTAATTGTTGGTGTTGCAGTTCCTTGTCCACTTAATATTGTTCCTGCACTTGGAGGGGTAATTGTCCAAACCACATTTGATAGTCCTGGATAATTTAATATTGCAGTATATATTTCATTTTGATCAGGACACACAGTTTGATTTCCTGTAAATGTAGGAGTTGGTGTAGCCGGAGCATTTAAATTTATTACTGTAGTTGCAGAACAACCATTTTCTGTTACTGTTAAGGTGAGTGATCCGCTTGTAAATGCAGCCGGTAAAGTCAATGAAAAAGGATTTGTATTGCCTGATGCAGTATTAAAGAAAACATCAATAAAACTCCAGCTATAAGACACGCCCGGTGAATATCCTGATGTGGAATAGGTGTAGGTTCCCTGAGGACAAACAATTGTTGGTCCTGTAATAATTGGCGTAACCGGATTTGGTTTAACTATTATTGTAATAATTTGTGGATTGTTACAAACGGAATTTAAAGGAATTGCATTTGCAGTTACGGTATAAGTTCCTACTGTATTAAATACAAATGACGCACTTGTTCCTGTTTGTGGTGAATTGCCCGGAGATGTTGTTACCCAATTACAATTATTTGTGGAAGAAAAAAATGAGGGAGGATTATTTACGCATACACTTGTTGGGCCAAAAATGCTAAAGCTTGGCAGTACTTTTATAATAATAGTATCAGCTCCTTCACAATCTAAAATATCATTCACCATATTACAAATAAGCGTATAATTTCCAGGCGAAGGGAAGGTTACTGATTGAATATATGGTGGTGTATTATAAGGTAAAATTGTTGTTACGGCGGATGGGTCAATTAATGTCCAGGTGTATTGTGATCCGGGAACATAGGGTGCATTATAGGTTTCTGTTGCACCAACACAAACCAATAAAGGACCTAAAATATTAAAGTTGCCATTTGGCATTATGGGAACCGAAACGGTTGTTGTAGAAGCACAAACTGCAGGTGAACAACCTGATACGGTTAAAGAAATTGTGCCAACCGGACCGGGACCCCAATCAACTGTTATACACGAAGTTCCCAATCCTGAAATTATGGTTCCGCCGGTAACTACCCAGGTGTAAGTACAACCGGTTACACTTGTGCAATATTGCACTTCCGGTTCATTTGAACAAACGGGAGTGATACAAAAAATATCAGGTCCGGGAAGATCACTAACTACTACAGTAATGGTATCACTATTACTGCAACAATCGGTACTCGCTGTTAAAATAACAGTATAAGTTCCGGGAAGGGAATAACTATTTGTAACATTGGTAGCACCTAAAGTTGTGGTAAAATTACCATCTCCAAAATCCCAGGTGTATGACGTAAAGGGTCCTGTTGAATTATTAATAAATGTGATAACCTCATTTAAACAGGCATTTATTACACCGGCAACAATTGCAGATGTTGAGCCTATAGAAACTGTACCATTTGGGTAGGCGGAAACTCCTCTTACACAAGCTAATTTACCAGTACACCCTGCAGCATTTATTTCTTCAAGGCATAACAATCCACATTCTCCTAATCCGGTTCCTCCTGCGGTGTTCCATTCCACCATTACCGAATTTGTTCCCTGTCCACTAATAATTGTACCTCCGAATATTGTCCAGTTATAGGTACTGCCCGGCGTATTTATTACAAAATAATTTACGATCTCATCAACACAAAAAGTGTCGCATGCCATATCACCACCCGGTATTCCTCCTGCTCCGTCACTAATGGAGCAGGGATTTAAAGCATATTGAATGTCAGGTTCCGGTATACTATACGCATTTATTATAAAGGTTTCTACCGATGTGCCGTTAGATGCAGTTAAGGTATAGATTCCTGCAACTGTCCAGGTAATGGAAACGGTATTGCCTGCTGCGCTAAGTGTTGGACCGGTGGGCGCAATTGTCCATGTTATGGTTCCAGTTAGGTTAGTTGTATAGGAGGATGAAGTTCCTATACAAATGGTGGAATCGCCGGCTATTTGTGCCTTTGTTTCAAAGCTCCAGAAAATACAAAATAAGCAAAGCGTTAATGCAGTTAAATGTCGTGAAAAAGTCGATTTCATAAATATTTGGTTTATGGGTAATAATAATTCTCAAAAATCAATAAAATCAATATTAAACTTTCCGTAAATGAGTGAATGGTATTATTTTTAACTTAAAGTGCAATATGGGTTATTGAATGGGGTTGGAGATGAGTGGCTTTGTAAGCTATTTAGTTTACTGTATATAGAAATACCGCTATAATAGAAATAAGGGGTAGTGCAAATCAGAAAAACAAATCAGCAGTATTTTTTAAGATAAAAAAAGGCTTTCATGCAGTATGAAAGCCTTTTATTTTATCAGAATAGTTAAAAATACATTATTCTGTTTTTATAAAACTTAATGTTTCACTGCTTGTATTTGTATCAATTTTTATAAAATAAATACCATTTACCAGATTTGAAACGGATATTTGTTTAGTTTCTCCTTTTAATGTTGTAATTGAAATAATTTTTCCTGAAATATCTATAATTGTAATATCAACTTCATCGGCTGTTGTTTCGATGTTTAATTCATGATTTGCAGGATTTGGATAAAGTTGTGTGCCGATTGAAAATTCAGTCTCCATTTCTTCGTCACCCATTCTGCACGCTAGTGCTGTAAAATTATTATTCGAAGAAAAAGGTGAATTAATTATAATTCCCGTTGCTGCGCATTGAGAGCGCACTTTCCATTGGTAAACATTTCCGGGAATAGTTGGGATAGAAATTGTTGGAGTTGCAGCGGTATAATTTACCCATGGTCCGGCGGCAGTTACATTTCTAATTCTAACCTGATAACTCATAGCGCATGCATTACCTGTCCATGTAAGCACTGAAGTATTTGGATTTGTACATCCTGCAAAGGCTAAACCTGTTGGTGTAGGACAACCACACGGAATTGCACAGGAGTTTGCATCAATAAATAATTGATTTACTTCCGGAACTGTCAATAAACGATCATAAAAAACAATATCATCTACGCGGCCATTATAACCGACACCTACTGGCCATCCACCACCTATTTGCACAGGATTTCCCGGTGAACTTGTAACAACTGGTCCTGCAAAATTATACGCCAATATATTATCGATATATAAGGTCCAAACAGAACCTACATTATTATACATACCAACTAAATGGTGCCAACCTGCTCCGGGAGTGATTGGTTGAAAGGTTACCGGAGAAAAAAAGTATCCCTGATAAGGTTTGTTAAGGTCATATATGCATAAATGATAGTCGGAAGGTATGGGAGTGTTTGCCGGATTTGTTTTATTAAACAGCAATTCAAGATCGCTTATAGATGCAGTATATCCTCGATACCACATACTAATGGAATAATCTTCACCTGCCACCATATCAAAAACGGGATCGGGTGTAACGGTTAAATAATCGGTAGGTGCCAACTTCAAAGCACAGTTTGGATTTCCAAATCTGTCAGGACATGGAATTGGAGCACCTGTTGGAGTTATGGTAAATCCATTGGGAGAAAGATCTGTCATTGTGCTTGCACCAAAGGTTACATATAATTGCTGTTGAACTGTTGGAACTTGAGCGCTTATAAATTGTGCGGAAAGAAGTGTTATCAAACAAATAACTAATTTTTGTAAATGCATGATTTTTTTAATAGCGGTAAATTTGTTTTTCATAGTGTTCATATTTAAAGGTTAAAAAAGAATTTAATTTATTTTGTGATGTTCAAATTTTTTGTTGTGGTAGTTCATTGAAATCAAAAATATGATTACAGCAGATAAATAATTTAGTGAATGAGTGAATGGTATTATTTTTAACTTAAAGTGCAATATGGGTTATTGAACGGGGGTACTATTAAGTGGAATGGTGATTACAATTGTGACTCCTTTAGCGGTTTCACTGCCGGGATCAGTTGCTTTGGTTATGAAAAAATGTGCTTTGCCTGTTTGTTTTTCAAGTAATTCGAGCCTTCTTTTGGTAATAATAGCACCCATACTCGTTTTAATGGTATTTGTTTTCTCCGTGTCCGCAATAGTATAACCTACACCATTATCGATTACCTTAATAATTAAATTAGAATCCTGTTTTTCAATATTGATATTTACGTGTCCATTTTCGGGTTTTGGAATTAACCCATGCCATATTGCATTTTCTACAAATGGCTGTATGACCATAGAGGGGATAAAAATTTTATCTGTTTCTAATTCCGGTGCCACTGTAATGGAATATTCCAGTTTGTCACCAAAACGTACCTTTTCAAATTGTAAGTAAAGCGATAGCCGTTCAATTTCTTCTTCCAGTGTTATGTATTTACTTTTTGACGTTTCTAAATTGAGGCGAATTAATCTGGCAAATTGTGTAAGATATTTATTTGCCTCTTTTTTATCGTTTCGGATAATATATTGTTGTACTGAATTAACTGCATTAAATATAAAATGAGGATTCATCATGGATTGTAAAGCCTGTTGTTCGGCGAAAGCAAGATCCTCACTTAACTTTAATTGGATAACAGCTTTTTGTTTGGTTTTATTGATTCTAAAAATAATAACGGAAGAGATCAGGATAGCAATAATTCCTATAAAAAGGGGATTAAACCATCTTTGAGCGTAGAAGGGAGCTTCAATATTTATGGTAATTGAATTATCGGGCAAAGGGATGATATCGCCGTTTATCAAACGGAATTTAAGATGGTGCAAACCAGGGCTTAATCCGCTTAATTCCAGCATGGAAACAGCAGCACTTTGCCAGTTTCCATTATCAATAGCATACTCTACCTGGGGAACGCTTGAAGCATATCGAATTGCTGCATAATGTATTCTAATAAATCCCTTTTTATAATCAGAGGTGATTTTTTCGTTATTTCTGAATGAACCTTTGTCAGAAATTATATTTATAAAATGAAACTTTGGAGTTGGTAAATTAACCGGAGTAATAAAATTATTCCATTTTAAAACACCAAAATCACCTGCAATTGCAAGGGTATTATTTTGAATATAAAAATCTCTTACATCGTTGGTTGGTAATCCATTGGATGTAGTAAGGGGAATTAATTTTTGAAACCCGTTTCTTTTTATTTTTATTCTGTTTAGTCCGGCAGGCGAATTTACCCATAGGGTATCACCTATCAATTGCATTTGGCGTGTCAGGTTGGTAGTTAAGCCATTTTGTGAGTGTGCCTGCCATTTTAAGGAATATTCCCTTGCGTCAAATGCATAAATTCCATATCCATCCGTAGAGATCAGTATAAGATTCTCCTTTTCATAAAATGCAATATCAAGTATACGTTTCCCGGTCAACTCCGGAACATTTATTCTTTTTATGGAATCTTTGTAAATATAAATTCCACTTTCAGAAGAGAACCAAAGCATATTTTTATTATATTGAACACTAAATGATCTTTTAGAAAATATTAGATCCTCGGTCCAGATATTGTTCTTACGCCTAAAAATTGAAACACCATAAGAAAATGCAGCGGCAAATTCATTTTCATTTAACACGGATAAGGATTTTACGGAGCTTCCGCCTAACCTCCGCGGAATTAGATCGCTCTTATTTCTATTAATTTCAAATACACCTTCATCTGAAGCAATCAGTAATAAATTTCCGGCGACCTTAAAATCAATTATTCTTGCATATTTATTAATATTTGTGAGGCTGAAATTGCTTTTGTTTTTTTGTTTGTCAATCAAAATGACCGATGCAAAAGAATTGCCTGCCCAGATATTTTCATTACTATCAATAAACAAACAATTAATTGGCAAAAATGAAGCTTCGTTGGAGGAAAAAATTTGTTCCTTATTAAAAAAATCAGCATAAAAAACAAATATCCCGTTCGAAATAGTAGAAATCCAAAAATTTCCTTCAAAATCCTGAGCGATACTATTTACTTTGTATTCGGAAAGTAGAGTTGTGGAATTTCCGTTATGGATATATTGTATTCCTTTATTAAGGTCGAAATGCCAAAGATCATTATTCGAACCAACAAAAAGATTGGGTGTTTGATTTAAATTCGGATTAAAATTTTCAGGAACTATAAATGTGGAGGTCTTGTTAGAAAAAATTCCCTTATAGGTAATATAAAAATATTGAGCATTAGGATTTGTATTTGAATAAAGTAAAGGCAATATAATTTCATCATTTGTAATTTCGGCAACATTGTTTTTTAGACAATAATTAAGTCTTGTTTTATCGCACATTACTGAAAAGTAAATCTTATTATCTAGTTCAAATAATCCGGAAACAGGATTGCATTTGGCGTCATATTTATTGTTTATTTTTACTATGGATTCTTCTTCAATTCTCACAATATCGTAGGGGGAATAAAGATATAACTCATTGGATAAAGTGATCAGATAATCGGATATCCTGTATTTATTATTTAATTCCGCCAAAAGGGAACTGTTTTTTTCGTTATAAACGATGTTGTCTTTTATAAAAAATACCTTTCCATTAAATGTAATCCCCCAAATTCTGTTTTGTTTATCACCAAAAACTAAAGTCACTTCTGTATCGGGGAGACCGTCTTCCGTACTAAATGTTTCAAATGTAACTCCATCATATCTTATAAGACCAATTCCGCTTCCAATCCAGATAAATCCATCATCAGCACAATATAGGCTGTAAATGGTCATTGTTGGAAGGCCGTTCAGGTAGTTGAATTGTTTACTGTAAAAATTTTGAGAAAAACTTTTAACTGAACAAATAATCAATAAACAGGTTATGAATTGTTTTGCCATATCATTGAATTAACAATGCCTGCATTAATTCCTGAATTTTTCTTCGGGAAACCGGTAATAACGAGCCGTCATTCATAATTACACTGTTGCCGTCTTTTTTAATATACTCCACTACGTGAATCAGATTAATATGAAAGGATTTATGTATTCGGAAGAATCCTTCAGGGAGTTGTTGTTCAAATTCTGCCATTGTTTTGGATGCAACAATCTTACTGCCGCTTACAAGATGAAAGATGGTATAATTACTATCGGCTTCCATATAAACTATATCCTTAGCAAGTATGAAATGTATTCCTTCTGAATGTGGAACAGCTATGCGATTCAATTTTGAAGGAGAGGAAAATTTAGTTATGATTTCCTGTATCGACCTTTCATAATTATGGTTAATAGCCCCTTGAACTGATAGTCGCTCCACTACTTTTGACACTGCCTGTTTCAACTCAGCAGCGTCTACGGGTTTTAATAAATAATCTACTGCTGCTTCGCGAAATGCTTTTACAGCGTATTCGTTATGTGCAGTTACGAATACTACCTGGTATTTATTTTCCGGCAGCGAAGATAAAAGGTCAAAACCATTTTGTCCGGGCATAGAAATATCCAAAAAAATTACATCAATATTGTACTGCGTTAAAAAACTGCGTGCATCCTGCGCCGAATGTACCATACCTGCTACAAGCACTTCGGGACAATATTCATGAAGCAGCCAGCTTAAAGTTTCACAAGCGGGAAGTTCATCATCCACCAAAAGAGCATTTATCTGTTCTGACATATTTTGCACGAACTTGCGCATAAAAACAAAATTAACATCAATGAATGAGTAAACTGCTATTGCTGATGAGTAAAAGGTTTTTCTAAATGAGTATTGGTAATTAAAAGTATCATCAAAGCGGGTTTGAAATGTTCGAAAAACAATTTACTCCAGATCACTACTCAGCTTATACCTGCATACCCTGTTATTCCCCTTATCTACCACATAAACGGTTTCTCTTAAATAAGCAACGCCTGAAGGATCAATGAAATTAAACGGTCCGTCACCATTTCCGCCGAAAGAGGTAATTATTTGTTTTGTGCTGCTTGAGCCTGCGGGAGGATTAACACCTTCGTATCCTTTGCGGGTAAATTGATATAGCGAATCAGTTCCCGCATCAACAATAAAAATATATCCTGTAAAATCAGGCGCGATATACATATCTGTTGGATTGATAAATCTGTCGGGTTGATATAAAAATCTATCCGCCTTTGTAAAATCAAATACGGTTAATAATGCATTTTCCCCGTAGGAAATTCCAGATTCAGGATCGGATGTTTGTGTTATCCAAAGACATTTATACGGTGCATTTTCGTTAGTGAGCGTTACCATAAATTCAGGCGAAGAGGATAAACCTGATAAACTTTGAGGTGGAGCTGCGAAGGTAGAAATTGCACTTACATCCCAAGTAGATTTTAAATTGCCGGTGGTAGGTGACAAACCATTTGCATAACCAATGTTTTCTCCATTTTCTTCAAAAAACAAAACGGTATTATCAGGACGCGCAATTCCGGAGAGATCGTTTTGTGGACCCTTACGCGCAACATACAAAGTATTATCAGCCAGTGTTGCTAGTCCTGTAAATTCAACAGCTTCATCATCGGCACCGCGAAATGCAGTAATATTTCTGCTTGCATCACAGAAAGGATGTATGAGCGTGTCAATTACCTGAATATTGCCCGATGCAGTTCCTGTTAAATGATAAACTGCAGGAAGATTTTCTAAAATACCATCCTCATCAACATCAATATCCACTCTTCCTGTTACATAAGTATGTAAGTGCCGGTCTTGTGTAACATCTGTGGCACCGGGAATAAAATAGGTGATATAAATTGTTCCTGTTTGGTCCAATATATTTAAACCATTATCATCAATTACATAGATCATTTCGTCATACCCGCAATAAATATCTGTTGGATTTACAAAGTCATCCCAAAATGGTAATATTGGAACATATCCTACTTCGTCTTGTACAAGATCAGGATCTATTGCACCCTCTTCAAAAATTTCGTCTGTAACCAGATCGGCACGCGTGCCAAATAAAAAATCGCAACTGCTTTGCAGAACAACGGAAATTAAAATGATATATAAAAAAATATTTTTTTTCATTTAATGCGTGTCGCCTTCTTTATTTTTTGTTCTGTTTGGTAAAGTATATGCAATTCCAATCTTATTTATCAAACCTAAATTATTTAAATAATTAAAACCGTAGTCAAAATTAATTGTTCCGTACCTTCTTTTCAGAGATAATCCGAATCCGAATGCGGGATAGGCGGTATCGTCCAGAGCAAAAGTATATCCACTGCGGGCGTACAATAAATTTTTCCAGCAATATTCAAATCCGAGGCTATACGTTTCGTTATTATCGGTTGGATGATTTAATTGCAAAGCAGCAGTAAGCAAATGCGTTTCATTTTTAATAGCATCCCATGCAAAACCCAATCGAAAAACTGTTGGCACCGAAATTTCTGTGAATGCATCTGCCGTTATAGAATCATTTAAATTTAAAACCGGAATTTCTCCTCCGGGTTCCGAATTAAATCCAAAATTGGAAATAGCAACTGCAAAACGTGTATTTGCAATTCCCACATCGTATTGAAATCCAAAATCAAAAACCAGATTTTGATTGTGCACAGATGCGAGGTCTTCCCGAATATATTTAGTGGTAATTCCGAAACTGAATTGATCGGTTAATTCTCTCGCAAGACTAATTCCGATCCCAAGATCCGTAGCCCGAAAAGTTTGTCCGTTGCCAAAGGGTAAAAATTCGGTAGTTACCTCCATTTCACCGGCATCAAAATATTGAAGACTCACTCCTATAAGCGTATTGTCGCCTAATCTGTAAGTAATACCACCAAAATTCATACTTGTATTGGCTGCATAATCGGTATACGCAATTGCAAAATGAAATTTATTAGAATCTAAGCGGGTGATACCTGCAGGGTTCCAGTACAGAGAGGAAACATCATCAACAATGGTGATAAAACTTTCACTGAGTCCCGCAGAACGGGCATCAGGGCCTATTTTTAAAAATTGCCAGCCTGTAGTTGCAGTGCGGCTGTCGCCATAAGCAGGCAATATCTGGCCTTTGGCAAACAAAGGACCACACAAAACGCAAACAACTAGCAGGAGGCGCATAACTGCACAAAGAAAATGAAAAAGAAGCAGATACCGTGCTGTTGCGGATCAATAAACCATTATTTTTTTGTTCTGTATAAAAGCACCATCATTATAACGAACAAAATAACATCCGGGAGCCAGAGAATTTCTGTTGATATTCTGTTCACCGGAACCGGAAATCGCAAAGGAATTAATAATTTGTCCTCCGATATTTAAAAATAGGATTTCTGCTGTTTTTGAATTGTTTATTGCATATTTTATTACAATATTTTTTGTGGAAACATCATAAAATATATTCAGATCAACATCAGTAATAATTTCGGAAACTGCAATATTCCCACACTCCAAAGTTTCATTTAATTCAGTTTTAACACCCGGTATCAATTCGATGGAATTAATAATTTTTGTATCGCAACCAACACGACTAATTTCAATAGCATAAATTCCACTAGCATAATATCCTGTTTTATAATCTCCTGAAACATTCGTATTATCAGAAGCAGATGTGCCAATTATATTTATCTCGGCATCATAAATATTTAATCCTGTGGTCACATCTTTAATATTGCCTTCTAAATAACACGCACGTGTATAACTTGGTTGTAAAATGAAGGTGGTTCCAATGCGATCAGTTGCAACTATATTCCCTGATTCAAAATAGGGATATACTCCCCAAACGCCACTGTAACCAGAGTTTGGGCCAAAAGGGCTGGTATCGTAATGTGCAACTTCAATTAGATTTTCAGGTTTATGCGCATCGTGAATAGTTACCCCTTCGGTATAATGTGCTGAAATGAGATATCCATTTAAATAATAAACATTATGTGCAACGGTGGAATCGGGATCACCATGTTTAATGCCATCTAATTTTACCATGTCGCTAACATCTTCTACATGATAACTTTCAATAAATCCATAATTAATTTCATCGGTGGTAAATAAATATTTTCCATCATCACTTAACCAGCAATTGTGTGTTGCAGATGCACCTGTATTTTGTGAGCCTAATAAAACAATATCTGTTTTATCACTTACATCCAACACTTCAAATCTTCCATCATATATTTCTGCTGCCCATAAGGTATCATTTCGCACAAATCCATCATGTATATAAGCATTTGTATAGGCGCCTACATAAACCGGATTTTCCGGATCAGGATTAAGGTCAACAATATATGCACCACCTAAACCGGTAGCAGCTCCTGAAAATCCGAATAAATAGCAAAATCCATTTTCATCTATAAAAATCGTATGGGCAGCAGTGAAGGGATGCAGGATATTCCCCTTAAAGTAAGCCGTATCAATAGAAAGTGGCAGATTTGTGAGGTCTATAATTAACATGCCTTCATCAGCTGCTTCCGTAGAAATATAGGCGTGGTTGTTCCATACTTTAGCTTCGCGCCATATACTTTCGGCACCGGGAATAAAAAATAATTCCTCCGGAGCTTCCGGTGTTGTAATATTTACAATGGAGGTTCCCAGAGAAGTGCCGATTATAGCATATTCTTTTCCTGTGCCGTCGGTATATCCCCAGCATCCGCTCATTTCATAACCTGCGGGATACACAATTTCTGAGGCAACAGATAAGTTGTATTGAGCATTTATTTTACCGTTAAACAGTAAACCAAATGTGAAAACAAAAACATAAATCAAGTTTGTAATTCGCATATTCGCTAATTTATGTAAAAATATTTTACAATTTTGTGATTCATGTAATAAAAATGTAAAAACAAGGTTATGGAAAATATTATTTCAGCAGAAATTGAACAATATATTGCAGAACATTCGTCCGAAGAGTCAACAAACCTTTCTGACCTGAACAGAGAAACTTATATAAAGGCGATGATGCCTCAAATGCTAAGCGGACAAGTGCAAGGGAAATTTCTTGAATTTATTTCCCGCATGATAAGTCCGGAAAACATATTGGAGATCGGCACCTATACGGGTTATAGTGCCATTTGCCTTTCAAAGGGATTAAAACAGGGTGGCAAACTTGTAACTATCGATATAAATGAAGAACTTACTCCAATGGTAAAAAAATTTGTAACATTGGAAAAAATGGAGGATAAAATAGAAGTTTTAACAGGAAATGCGATGCAAATTATTCCAACCTTAACACAACAATTCGACCTTGTTTTTATAGATGCGGATAAAAATAACTACTCCAATTATTTTGACCTTGTAATTGAAAAAGTAAGACCCGGAGGTTGGATACTTGCCGATAATGTTTTGTGGAGTGGAAAGATCATTTCAAACAATATGGATAAGGACACTATTGCGATTGATGCGTACAATAAAAAAATTCAGCAGGATGTTCGGGTGGAAAATGTGATCATTTCTATCCGCGATGGCATCAATATTGCCCGAAAAATTGGATAAATAACAATTTGTTGCGGATAATATTAGTTGATCCTCAGCCGTTTACAGAGGTAATTTTGATTGTGATAAACCGCAACACAAATTACGGAATGAAAAAGGTCTGCACAACGTTTTTTATCCTGCTTAGTACCTTAGCGCTTTCGGCCGGACAGCCAAGTCAGGCGGTATTGGATTATATTGACCAATACAAGGCAATTGCTGTTGCAGAAATGGTGGAGTATAAAATTCCGGCAAGTATCACAATGGCACAAGGAATTCTCGAAAGTGGTGCCGGGCAAAGTGAACTTGCGAAAAAATCAAATAATCATTTCGGAATAAAATGTCATACTGACTGGAAAGGAGAAAAAGTGTATTACGATGATGATGCAAAGGATGAATGTTTCCGCAAATACGATCATGTAGAAGATTCGTATCGCGATCATTCTGAATTTTTATCTTCCAAACAGCGATATGCCGAATTATTTAAGTTGGACGCGGATGATTATAAGGGATGGGCAAAAGGATTAAAAGCTGCAGGTTATGCAACAAATCCGAAGTACGCAGATCTTTTAATAAATCTGATAGAAGAATATGAATTACAGGCTTTGGATAAAATGTCGCTGGCAGAAGTAAAAAAACACAATAAAAAAATAGAAAAAGAGGAGCCAAAAGAAAAGGATATTCCTGTTAATAAGAACGAGAAAACAAAAAGCGACAAAAATTTTACCTGGGGAGGATATAATGAGGATGTTTTTTATTTCAATCGTATTCCTACAGTTACCATTCAATCTGGAGATTCACCTGAAAAACTTGCAGAAAAACACCATAAAAAATTATCGCTTTTAAAAGATTATAATGATATTGAAAATGGCGGCACATTAACTCCGGGTACGAAATTTTATTTGCAGCCAAAACGCAAAAAGGGCGACACTAAATTTCACACGGTGAAAGAAGGCGAAACCATGTGGACCATTTCAAGAGACGAAGGAGTGCGGATGCAACAATTGTATAAATACAATAAAATGCAAAACGGCGAAGAACCTGCTGTCGGTGAGCAAATTAATTTAAGGGATAAAAGAAGGGATGAAGTTAAATTGCAAAAAGCCGGAGTAAAGAAGCAAGAATTAAAGGAAACGGGAATAAAGAGTGAGAAGAAGAGTGAACCCAAACCGGAAGAAAAAAAACAGCCAAAGGAGGAAGAAATTAAAGAGAAGGCTCCTGCAGAAAAAGTAATCAAGGATAATAGTAATGATGAATTTATAGATTTTGATGAGGAAATTATTGCACCCGAAATAAAAAATAACCCACCCGGGGCACAAGGGGAAAAAGAAATTAAGGCAGACGAGGTAAAACCGCCTGTAATACAGGAAATAAAGATTGCGGTAACCCACACTGTTGCTGCAAAAGAAACCCTATATGGACTTTCAAAAATATATGGCGTTACCGTAACTCAAATTCAGGAATGGAATGAGTTAAAAGATTATACCATTAGCATTGGGCAAAAATTGATCGTTGGATATAAATAATTTATAATTTGCAAATACAGGATCTCCAATTTGAAGCCTATATTTCTTCTGAAAAAATACAGGAACGTGTATTACAATTAGGAATTGAACTCAATAAAAAATTTGCAGATCAGGATCCGATATTTATTATTGTTTTAAATGGTGCATTTATTTTTGCCGCTGATCTTATTCGGCAATTTAATGGAGATTGCGAAACAATATTTACAAGAATAAAATCTTATACAGGCACTGTATCCGGAGAAATTCAAACCTTTAGTGGTTTTGATCACAAGGTAAATAACAGAAATATCATTTTTATTGAAGACATTATCGATACCGGAAAAACGATAATGCATCTGTTTAAAGAAATAGAAAAATTAAACCCGGCTTCCGTTACAACAATTGCCTTACTGCAAAAAAATATTCACCGCCCAAATTTAATTAAAGCAGACCTTATCGGTTTCGAAATTCCCAATGTATTTGTAGTTGGTTATGGATTGGATTATGAAGAAAAAGGAAGAAATTTAGCTGGAATTTGGGTGGAGAAAACGTGAACCATGAATCGTGATTCCGCGCGGCAATCGGAGGAAACGCAACGTTTACTAAAGAGTCAAGAGTAATTGGTCAGGAGTAAAACATTCGGCTATCGTGGATCTACTCATTACTCATTTCGTGAATCGTCAATCGTGAATCGTGAGTCCGCGATGCAGTCGGAGGAGCCTCAATGTTCACTAATTAGTCAAGAGTCATTGGGCAGGAGTAAAGGCGGCGACTACATGCGAGTTACAGCAAAAGTTACTAACAAAAGTTAATTACTTATTGCCGTTTATTATATCTCAAAATCTGCCTAAACCCTAT
>Ga0163147_10000364_pt1 | contig 70948 bp, 72 predicted proteins | sample OliLakLV19MP6G1_FD_148597 | JGI IMG/M metagenome (GOLD analysis project Ga0163147, IMG submission 148597) | Freshwater microbial mat bacterial communities from Lake Vanda, McMurdo Dry Valleys, Antarctica- Oligotrophic Lake LV.19.MP6.G1 | ecosystem: Environmental > Aquatic > Freshwater > Lake >... | reverse complement strand
ATGTAATGCTTGCCGCCTCAGCGATGAACTTCAAACGGATGATGAATAAGTGGAAGGAAAATCCTTCTGCTTTTATTTTTTGGCTGCGTTTCAGAATGCAATTCCTGCTTTCCTATTTCGATTTTCAACCAAAATTCATTTTTATAAAAGTATAAAAGGACTTTTTGAGGGACGACTAATTACGGTTAAATTTGAAACATGCAGTTGCTTTATTATCTGCTTCTATTTGTTCTCGCACTCTCAGCTCTTATCGCCATCCTGATTGCAACGGGAGTGTTGAATGTCAGCATCTACAATACTTCCAACCCTGATGAACTGCAGGATGAAATCCGTGAGTTGCTTGAGGAAGAAAACGAAGAAGAGGAACAGGAACATAAACAGAAAAAAGAATAGCCGGACTCACCGGAGTAGCGTCACGCTTCCTTTATGCCGTTCGGCTTTGCGGTTGGTGAACTCCACGTAAAGAGTATAGATATAAACATCAGGATTCATCAATTTTCCGAGATAGGTTCCGTCCCAGCCATCACTCATATTCCTCGACACGAAAACTAGTTCGCCCCAACGGTTGTAAACTTCAAACACGATTTCGCTGATGCCCTCGCCATACACAAAAAGCACATCATTCACCCCATCAGTATTAGGAGTAAACGCATTCGGCACGAATACGGTAGCTGCGCCTGCTACGAGAATATAATTTATTCTAACTGTTGTATCTGTACATCCGTTTGCATCTGTGGTGATGAGCGTGATGGTATAACTGCCAGTGTCAGAATAAACGTGGGTTGGGTTTTGAAGATTGCTTGAGTTTTCATCGCCAAAATTCCATTGCCACGATACTGCTCCGGAAGAAAGGTCTGTAAATACAACCGGAATACTGTCTGCCAATTCCATTACAACCGGAGTCGCAGAAAAATCAGCTTGCACGGGCGCATATACTTCAGCGCTGATTGCATCGTCTCCCGAACATCCGTTTGCATCGCTCACGGAATAGGTGAGCGTGTGCGTTCCAGAACTTACAGATGATGGATTAAAGATTCCCGATGGATTGGTGATACCAAGTCCGCTCCATGTTCCGCCTGCGGGTGAAAAACCTTGCAGTGTTATAGGCGGAGCGTGAGGGCAAGTTACGATGTCGTTGCCGGCATTAACGGGCAATGTTGACTGAATGAATACATGCACCTCATTGCTGATGGGTCCGAAGCAGCCTTGGTCGGATGCTCTTACTATAAGCGTGTCAATTTGAAGGAGCGTGGATGTCGTGTATGTATTAGAAGCACTTAATTGAACTGCGCTGCCGTTTCGTATAAATTCATAGAGAGCAAATCCGGGTGGAGTAGCTGTAAAAGTAACGTCTTGCCCGAGGCATATTGTGTCCTCGGAAGCGGAAAGCGAAACTACCGCAGTGCCGATTTGAAGAATGGTTAGAGAAACAGGATTGCTTTCAGGTCCAAAGCATAATATGTCCGAAGCTCTGGCGGTAACAACATCACCCTGAACAATCGCGGTGGTTGAATAAGTATTTGATACATCAGTTTGCACTACTGTGCCGTTCACTAAAAATTCATAAAGCAAAAAGCCGGATGGACTCGCGGTGAATGTCACGTTTTGTCCAAGGCAAATGGAAGCAGGCGCAACAGATAACGTCACTGTTGCGGTTCCGATTTGCAGAACTGTAACGGAAACATCGCTGCTGATTGGTCCGAAGCAACCTGCATCTTGCGCTCTTACAGTAACAATATCGCCTTGCGCGATGGCAGAGGAGGTATAGGTATTTGCCGCGCTGCTTTGCACGGATGTTCCATTCAGAAAAAATTCATAAAGCGAAAAGCCGGAAAGGTCGGCAGTGAAGGTGACGCTTTGCCCTGTACATATCTGCATAGGCGCAGCCATTAGCGTTGCCGATGGACCTGCTGTTTCCGTTACCGTAGCCGAAGCGGAAGCCGTGCAGTTATTCGCATCAGTTACTACAACAGTATAGACACCTTGTGTAACTGGAACATCTGCGCTATTCCCGATGTTAATTGCACCCGCGTCCGTCCATACATAGCTTACTCCTCCGCTTGCCGAAAGGGTGGTGTTGCTGCCTGTGCAATAACTTAACGAACCTGTAATAAGCGCAACAGGAGCAGGCAGTTGTGCAGAATTGCTGAAAGAAGCACTTGGGGCAGAAGTGCAACTTCCGTCCGTTGCTTCTGTCGTGTAGCTTGTTCCTGCTATCATCCCGGTAATCACTCCACCCGCTCCTGCCGAAGGACCGGAAGGAGTAAAGAGATAAGTCATCGCTCCGTTGTAATTCGTAATTGTGCTGATTCCGTCTGTGGTGCATGTTGGCGGGGCAGTTGAAATTGCAGGTATCGGCAGCGGTGCTGCCGGAGCATTGCTGAAAGGAGCGCTTGGTTGAGAATCACATCCTCCCGCATCTCTTGCGATTACGGTATAGCTTGTTCCTGTTACCATTCCTGTAATTGCTCCACCCGCGCCAGCCGAAGGACCGGAAGGAGTAAACAGATAAGTCATTGCGCCATCATAATTGCTGATTGTGCTGCTACCGTCAATGGTACATGTTGGCAGCGTACTTGAAATCGTGGGGACAGGGATTGTGGTAGTAGCATTAAAGGAAATCAGAATTCCACCGCGTGCGCCTGGTCCGCCAGAGCTATTACCGCCTCCTGCACCGCCCCCGCCATATTGATTGCCGCCTGCGCCTGTGCTTGCTCCTCCAGCACCACCGGCAGGTCCTGCGTTTGCGCCACCTGTGCCGCCATTTCCACCGCTTCCATTATTGCCGGCTCCTCCTGGAGTATTTGTCGTTCCACCGCTGACACCGCCACCGCTCCCGCCCGATCCGGTGCTGCCCTCAGTTCCATCGCCACCCGTTCCTCGCGAACCCCCGTTTGCTGCAAGGTTTACTAATAAGCCGCCAGCATCAGTGCCTGAAAAGGTGCTGGTTCCTCCGAAATTGCCATCATCACCATCATCACCATCAGAGCCATTGCCACCGCCACAACCGCCAGCGCCTGCGCTGTATGAAAATGATGAGCCGGGAGTTACATTTATTGTGATAGTTGTGTAACCACCGCCACCTGCGCCACCACCGCCACGAGTATTAAAAAATCCTCCATTACTTCCACCACCGCCACCGCCCGCGCCACCACCACCGCCATATACGTGGATGGTGACATTGGAAACGCCACAAGGAACTGTCCATGTTCCTGACACAGCGCCACCGCCACAGCCTGAGCCTGAAAATGTTACATCTTGGGCAGGAGAGAAATAATGCAGGAGGATGAATATCGCTGAAAGGGTAATGATTTTTTTCATAGTAGGATTAGCAGTTCAAAAATAATGCGCAAAGACTGTTAATATGATTAGAGAAGGACGAAGTTAATGCTAAATGCGAAAAATTAAAGAAGGGGAAGATGAGCTACCTTCTAACACGTAATTTTATTTTGAGCAATCAATCTATGCCTGCGGCAATCTACCGGGTTTATGTTATCGAATTGAAGAAGAAGGTATTTACAGAAGATGCCAGGTTTCGCGCTGCCAATCCGCAATTCAACGGAGTGCTCGAATGTCTCTATGTCGGCATGACGAGCAAGACTCCTAAAGAACGATTCCAACAGCATATCACAGGATATAGAAACAAGAAAGGACACAAACTCTCCGCTAACATCGTGCAGAAATATGGCAGCTATCTGCGTCCCAGCCTGTACGAACATTTACCTCTTATGACCAGAACACAAGCGCTAAAGATGGAAGAACAACTCGCGTTGGAACTGCGCAGGCAACGCTATGCGGTGTGGTTTAATTGATGCTTGCCTTTGATCCCTCCGCTTGTTTGATTTGAGCGGGTCGCTTGCAAGGGCAAAGGAATTTTACAACTGATCAGAGATTTGCCGGAACACATACCACCAATTCACTCTTTCCGCCTTTAGTTTATCTTCTTTTCTGAGCAGCGAAACAATAATCAACTCTTTTTTTGGATTGATATAAATATGTTGCTTGTAAAGTCCGTTAGCCATGAAATCACCGTATTCCAAAAGCCCGATATGCCAGCCGAAATTATATCCGAAACTGCTCCCTGCCGTAGTGTCCCTGCTGACAGATTGATTCACCCATTGTTGCTCTATGATTTGTTTTCCTTCCCATGACCCGTCATGAAGATAAAGCCTGCCGAATTTTGCATAATCCATTGCTGTAGCATTCAGGCAGCAGAAAGTTTTCTCCTTCCGGTTTTTGTTGTCAGCGCTCCAGAAAGCGTCCGTCTCCATTCCTAAAGGTTGCCAGAGCTTTTCTTCAAGATACGTATGGGGGGCAATGCCCGTAGCTTTTTCCAGCGCCATTCCCAAAAGCAGGTAATTGATATTCAAATAGCTTTGAATTTTTCCGGGTGTCGTATCAAATTCAATCCGCTTAACGCTTTTCCAAATGTCCCTGCCATAATAAATGACTGCATCCTGCGCAAGCGAATATTTGATGCCAGAAGTTTGATTTAACAAATGGCGGAGGGTGAGTTGGTTGAAATAGGGATGAAAATTCAATTCCGGTAAATAGTTCTTCACTGGGTCATCCACGCTATTGATAAATCCTTCCTGAATTGCGATGCCAATCAGCGCGGAGGTAAAAGATTTTGCGATAGAGTAAGAAGGGAATTGGCTTTTTGAAGTGGAGCCTTCGGCATAATACTCAAACAAGATAGTATCCTTGCGGATGAGGAGAAATGCCAGCGTAGAATGTCCGGCAACAACCTGTTGAATGGTAGAAAACACAGGCAGGTCGGTGGTCCAGTCAGTTACTTTTATTGTTTTACCCCAATCTTTATCAGTGGTTTGAAAATGGAAGACTTCATTTCCCGCAGCAATCGCATTGGTAGGAAATCGCTTGCTATCCCTGTAATCCGGGTGCCCACGAAAAACTGCTTTGAAAGGCATACATCCTTGCAAACCCGCTGCAATGCAAGTGGCAACAAGCAAAACGTAAGTTATTCTTTTCAATGTCGGGTTTAGATTCAAAAATAGACCGGCAGCGTAATTTACGATAATCCCTTATTTGCGCGCCCACCGCGAGTGAATGTTTTCTCTGCATCCGGCATCCTTAGATTGCAAGTTCAAATGGAGTAAGTACTTTTGGCTTGAATGCGCATTTCGTACTACCTGTTTATTTTTATAGCGCGATTATTTGCAGCGCTGCCTTTCCGGTTATTGTATCTCTTATCAGATCTGTTCTGCCTCCTGTTAATTTATGTCATACCCTATCGGAAGAAGGTGATTCAGACAAATATTGAGCGATCCTTTCCCAATTTGACACAGCAGGCACATCAGAAAATCATCAAGGGGTTTTATCATAATTTTTGTGATATTATAGTCGAGGGAATTAAAGGATTTACCATTACTAAAAAAGACCTGCAGCAACGCTATGTCTTTGTTAATCCCGAAGTGATGAATGATCTGTATGCGAAAGGCAAAAGTGTTGTGGCTGTTGGCGCCCATTATGCTAATTGGGAATGGGGCATCATGGCTGCACCGCTGGCGCTCAAGCATAAGCTGTATGCGTTTTATACCCCCTTGACCAACAAGCCGATTGATACATACATGCGGCAGAATCGCAAGAAATGGGGCACTGAGCTTGTCCCCGGCTCAGAAATAAAAAACGTGTTTAATGCAACGCACAATGAACCCGTATTATACTTCTTTGGTGCCGATCAAAGTCCATCCAAACCGGAAAAAGCACATTGGATGGAGTTTCTTAACCAAGACACCGCATGTCTTACCGGTGCGGAATCTTTTGCGAAATCTTATGAATTACCGATGCTATACTTTGATGTTCAACGGATTAAAAAAGGGCACTATGCAGTAACAATTACGGTGCTTGAAAATGATCCGGTTAACACCTCTCCGGGAGAAATAACCGAAAACTACATGCGCACTCTTGAACAAATTATCAGAAAGAAGCCGGAAGATTACCTTTGGTCGCACAGAAGGTGGAAACATAGTAGAAAAGAGAATCAAGGTATTCCGGCAGGATAAAATTCGTTCCCCGCATTCACTCGCATCCCCTGTTGTTTCAAGTCTTCCGAAGGAAAACTTGCGATAATGATGAGTTATCTGAAACAGAACATGCTGAAAACTACAAGCCCACACAATTCTTTTTTTGCATTTCAATAAAGCCGCTGCAATCGTACATCCTTTTATAAACCAGTTTGGTTTTTGATTTCGATAATTTTGGATGCCATCCAAAGATGTTCACCCTGCCGGTGGTTCCTTCCTGCAGCAGGAAGCATTTTTCAATCTCGCCATTCCGGGTTTTAAACTTCACGCCAATAGTTGAATGTCCGGGATAGATAGCAGCTTTTGCCATGCACTTGTCCCAACTGACATCAGCTACGCAATGAAAGTTTCTCAGCCAGGCGGCAATTGAATCTATGTTTGGCGTGTAAGTGGTAAGTATGGCTTGAAATGTAACTACCTCAGGATTGGCGTATTCCGTAGCGTAGCGATGCTGTTTCACCTGCTGCTTCACAAAGCGGGCTACGCGGTGAAAGTTTTCTTTATCAACCGCCTTGCAAAATCTTTTTTCGCTCTGCGCGTCAATACTCCCAAAATCAAGGAGAGTAAACAGGAGGAGAATTATTTTAAGTGCATTTGCCATTGCGCTATTGCGGATTATCTGGGAAAGGTTTGGTGAAAGATGCGCTTGGGGGAGATTTCCATAAGGACGATGAAAACTGTTGACACAAGCGGACGCGGATGGTTGAACAACTCATGCAGAAACAATTTGCGATTTAGGTAACCCGCTTCGAGCCGAACACCACCAAAGACAAGGTACACGAAAGCGCGAAGTGAGAACATTTGCTCCATGCTTGTGCGATATTGGAGGAAACATACTATGACTACACATTCTTCAAAAAAAGAAATAGCGTGGAAAACTTAGTTTTTAATCATTTTTTCTTTTTGCTTACTTTGTCAAACAAATAGATTGGGTTGTATGGATAGAAAAGTGCAAAGCAAGGCCGCTGTGGTTGATCTTTTTTGCGGAATTGGAGGTCTTTCTTTTGGATTCAAAACGGAGGGGTTTAAAGTGGTGGCAGGTTTTGACATAGACGAAACTTGTAAATACGCATTTGAGGTTAATAATAATTCAATCTTTTTTCCAAAGGATGTTTCTTTAGTTTCTAAGGAAGAGATAGGAAGATTATATGATAACGCTCAAGTGAAAATTTTAATTGGTTGCGCCCCATGCCAACCATTTTCATCTTACACATTTAAGAATAAGGAAAAAAAGAAAAATAAATGGGGTCTTCTTTACGAATTCTCAAGGTTAATAAAGGAAACAAAGCCGGATATTGTTTCAATGGAGAATGTGGCGCAGTTACTCAATTTTAAAAAAGCTCCTGTTTTGGAAGATTTTTTAAATGAACTGAAAAGCCAAGATTATTATGTAGACTGTCAGGTTGTTCATTGTCCTGACTATGGCATTCCTCAAAATCGAAAAAGAGTTGTTTTATTGGCATCAAAACTTGGCGAAATAAAACTAATTCCTAAAACACACACACCAGATAAATATCGAACTGTCAAAGACATCATTGGTAAACTTCCTAAGATAACTGATGGAGAAACGCATAAGAATGATCCGTTGCATTTCTCAAGAAAATTAAGTCCTCTGAATAAAAGACGAATCAGGCAAACGCCTTACGGAGGTAGTTGGAAAGATTGGCCTGAGGAATTGATTTTAGAATGCCATAAAAAGGATTCCGGGAAATCATATCCCAGTGTTTATGGAAGAATGAAATGGGAAGTTCCCTCTCCAACAATTACAACTCATTGCGTGGGTTATGGGAATGGAAGATTTGGACATCCTGAACAAGATAGAGCCATCTCGTTAAGGGAAGCAGCCTTATTACAAACTTTTCCTTATGAGTATAAATTCTTTAAAGACAAGAAATCGTTTTCATCGGTAATGATAGCTCGTCAACTAGGAAATGCAGTTCCGGTTTTATTAGGAGAGGTGATAGCTAAAAGTATTAAAGAACATTTGAAAAAACATAAGCTCGAATGAAATCTTTGAAAGAACTAGAAGATGCAGAGGCTCAAATAGTTGAAAAGAAAGAACCTGTTTCATACGATACTCGTGAATATCCGGTAGAAGTTTTAATTAATAAATTTCTCAATGGGGAATTTATTATTCCAAACTACCAAAGAGAATTTGTTTGGGAGAAGGATAAAGAAAAGATGTCTAGGTTCATTGAATCCATAATTTTGGATTTGCCAATACCCTACTTATTTTTTGCTGATGAATTTGAAACAGGGAAGCTTGAAATTGTAGACGGCTCACAAAGAATAAGGACACTATCGAAATTTTATAATGATGAATTTGAATTATTTGGATTAGATGTTCTTGACTTATTAAATGGGTTTAAATACTCGGATTTAATTGAAAGTCGTCAAAGGCGTTTTTTAAGAAAGACTTTACGCTCTATTGAACTAACTGAAAAGGCATCTTCAGAAGTAAGAAGAGATTTATTTGCTCGAATAAATACTAAACCATATGACCTTCTGCCAATGGAGGTTCGTAAAGGAATTTTTGATGGGGTGTTCTATAATTTCATTGAGGAATGTTCAAAGCATAAATTATTTCGAGAACTGTGTCCAATTTCTGGGGAAAGAGCAAAGCGGGGGGAAGCACAGGAATTAGTGTTGAGATACTTTGCATTTGCAGATAACTACCAAAAATTCATACATCGTGTAGATGATTTCTTGGATGATTATATGAAAGACAAGCATGAAAATGGATTCGACAAAAATAGAATGAAAGATGAATTTGAAAAAATGTTAGCTTTTGTAAAGACATATTTTCCAACAGGCTTTAGAAAAACAGCCTCTTTTAACTCAATTGCAAGGGTTCGCTATGAAGCAATCTCAGTCGGAGTTACTTTAGCGCTGAGAGACAAACCTAATTTAGTTCCCCCTGATATTATGGATTGGATTAACTCCTCAAATTTCAAAACACATACTACATCAGATGCGTCAAACAATCGCCTCAAAGTAATTGGCAGAATTGAGTATGTAAAAAACAAACTGCTTGAATAGAATGGTATCGGTAAGAAATATATTCAATGAAAGGGCGAAGGAAATTGAAACCTATTTCGTTTTCTTACAGAATTATCTATCAGGTTCAAAAGATACCAATCTGAATAAAATTTTTAAATCAAACATGATTTTAATGCTCTATAATATAGTAGAGTCAACCGTATCCAATGCAATTGAAGAAATCCATTCTGATATTCACAGGAACAATATATCCTTTAACAGTTTGAAAGTGGAGTTGAAAAAGTCTTTGATTAAATTCATGAAAGGTCCTAAAAGCCAGAATCCACAGGATTTTGTGGCAGACATTAATGATCTTGCTGTTGATATCGTGAAAAAATGTTTTAATAAAGAAAAAATCTCTAATGGTAATATAGATAGTAAGCATATTTCTCAATTAGGGATAACATATGGCTTTAGCTGTAATACTACCTATAGTTTAACTAAAAACGGAGGTTGTTTACAAGATATAAAAGGCAAAAGGAATGACCTAGCGCATGGCATATTCTCATTTACGGAAGTAGGAGAAAAATACGCAACTGAAGATTTAGAAAATATGAAGAATGAAACGGTCAACTATCTAAATGAGATAATAAACAATATTGAAAGGTATTTGATCAATCAGGAGTACCTTCATGTTCCTGTAGTTGCTGCATAAAATTCCTCCTGCCTGCGTTCCGTAAGTGAACGGCTCATCTGCCTCCGGCATCATTTGTTATTCAACATACAAAGGCAAGCCTCGAATTCATTTCGGGGATGCCTGATGAATGCTCACCCTGCCAACTGTAATTTTACTTCATGCAAGAACGGCTCATTTGGACAATCGGTCATTCCACGCGCCCGTTGGAGAAATTTATTTCCATGCTGCAATCGTTCCATATCGAGTTGCTTGCCGACATCAGGAGTTTCCCCGGCTCGAAGCGTTATCCGCATTTTAATAAAGAAGCGTTGGGATTATCGCTGCATCATGCAGGAATCGGTTACGTGCATTTGCCTGAGCTTGGCGGGCGCAGAAAGCCGCGCGCTGATTCTGCGAACACGGTATGGCGCAATGCTGCATTCAGAGGCTATGCTGATTATATGGAAACGGAAGCATTTAAGAAAGCAATCAGCCGGTTGGAAAATCTTGCAAAGGAAACACGCACTGCTTACATGTGTTCTGAAGCAGTGTGGTGGCGCTGCCATCGGTCGCTTGTTTCCGATTATCTGAAAACGCACAAATGGACGGTAATGCATATCTCTGAGGAAGGAAAAGCTGCTGAACATCCTTTCACTCCGGTAGCGCGCGACACACAGGGGAATTTGTTTTAGGAATCAAGAGAAAGTCATTTTTTTTGTCTCCTCCATTCCTGCTAAAATGAAATACCTTGTCGCTTCCTGACTTTTAGTGAGGAGGATTTTGAAATTCCTCATCACATGCTCGCATGAAGTGGCTGAGATTTAAAATATCCTTGTAACAAAAACCGCAGCAGTGACAGGGAATTTTGATTTCCTCAGAATAAAAACCGCAGCAGTGACAGGGAATTTAGATTTCCTCAGAATAAAAACCGCAGCAGTGACAGGGAATTTTAATTTCCTCAGAATAAAAGCCACAGTAGTGAAAGAGATTTTTAATTTCCTTCCGATAGAAAGAAAAGATGTTACGTAGATTTTTGCATTCTCCATCAGCAGCCGGAAATAAGTGACGGGGAATTTAAAAAGCATGCTCATTTTATTCAAAATTTTTTCAATGGTTTGTTGCGTAATAACGGGGATTTGAAAATTCCCCTTAACTATTTTGCCGGTTTATCGTACAGAATAAATAGTTATTGTTCACCCTAAACCCTACCTGCCATGGCACGAGTAAAAGAAGGTCTGAAAGACATAAAAACACTTGATTTGCTCGCCAAATCAAGATACATCATTTCGGAAATCACCAAAAACTTTACTCCGCCACCCCTGCTTGCGCAGGTAATTGCAACTACCAAGGTGCTGGATGAAGCAAATAACGCAGCTTACGGCAGAGGGACGTATGCTATTCAAATACGCGATGAAAAAAAAGAAGCATTGATTGTGCTTTTACAGTCATTAGCGGGATGGGTGCAGGCGATAAGTGGTGGCTCGGAAACGATGATTATGAAAAGTGGCTTTGAAATTCGCAAGCAGAATATAAGATTGGGAATGCCCTCCGCGCCTCAGGGTGTAATTACTATTCTTACTAAAGCCCCTGGTGTGTTGCTCGTGCGGTGGAAGCCTGTTCATGGAAAACGTAGTTACATCGTTGAACTGAATGAAGTGGATGTGATGGATGATGGAAAGTGGAAGTTGGTGCAATACTCGTCAAAAACCAAGGCACGCTTAACTGGTTTGGAAAGCCGTAAAACATACTGGGTGCGCATCCGCACAAATTCAACACGCGGAGTGAGTTTGCCCAGCAATGAGGTGATAGGGATGGTGTGGTGAGTATTTATATTCTAAATGCCGTTAGCCTTTTCCAAATCGCAGGAGCACTTTCGCCCGCGCTTTCAGCGTTTCCTCTTCCCTGTTTTTGGCGGGAGCATCCGTCATCAGCGAATCAATTAACTCCCTTGCAATGCGCGCCACTTTTTCGGTGGCAGCATCCATAATCGCTTCATTTGCTTTTGAAGGCTTTTGAAAACCACTTAGCTTTCTTACAAATTGCGCAGAAGCAGCGGCAATCTCCCCTGTTGTTTCAAGTCTTCCGAAGGATGACTTGGAACATTGGATAGAGGAAGGTCTTTCGACCTTTTGACAAGACGAAAGTCTTGCATCTATCTGCCATCACAAGTCATCCTGCGGGAGACTTGGTGAGAAGGATAAAGACCAGTACGCACGGGATTTCGACACCCCAGAGAAGAAAAGCGCCCTGCAAATAGGTAAATGAAAGCGCCCGCAGGGTTTTCCGTTTCACCAATTTTCCGGAATCCCTTGTTATCATTCCACACCAACTGCGCGCGCGTAACTTTGCCGCCTCATGCGGAAAAGCCTGTTCCTTTTTATTTTTTTCCTCCTCTCCTACCCTTCTTTCAGCCAGCACACCCGCTGGATGGACAAGCGCAAACAAATTATCCGCAACGACACTGCATTTTATTTTTTCAAGGCGCATCGCTATGGCGCACAGGATTTATACAACCCACTGTATGTGGTGGTGAACGGTGGCTTTGACGTTTGGCAGTTGCATGGCATTGACCGCAACCCGTTTGAATACAATTGGAAGCTGAATGTGAAAAACTTCGGGAAGAATATCATTCACCCTGCTAAAGCGATTGATGCCACAGGCGCGAAGAAATTTTTCACTCAGGAAATCTTTCCGCTCAACTGGACACCGGAAGGCGCACAGTGGGTGCCGAATTATTTTCTGCACCTTGTGGGCAGTGGTATGGAATACAGGATGCTGACAGAGTATTACCGCTATCACAAAGTGCCCGCACCAAAAGTATTCTCTGCATTCACGGTGTTCACCATGCACTTCGTGAATGAAGTAATGGAAAACGATGGCAAGGTAGGCTGGAACACCGACCCTGTTGCCGACTGGTATTTCTTCGACATCGCGGGCATCTTCCTGTTCAACTCGATTCCCGTGTCGCGCTTCTTCAGCGAAAAGATGCACATGGCTGATTGGTCGCTGATGCCCACGGTTTCATTTCGCGATTTCACGCTGCAAAACGCGGGGCAATATTTCATTTACAAATGGGAGTTTACTCGCGAAAAAAACTGGGCGGTGTTCAATCGCTGGGGCATGGGCACGCAATTCGGCATCACCCGTAAATTCAAAAACGAAAACGCCCTTACTGCGGCAGGCGGTGTGCGTTCCTACGAGTTGGAACTGGTGGATACGGATGGATTTATTTTAACAACCACGCTTACATGGGCTGCATTCTTCGCATGGGATAAAAACAGCACACCCCTTGCAACGCTCGAAGTGAACGGCAGTGATGACTACACCGCTTTGCTGAATGTTTACCCCGGTGTGATTAAAATCAAAAAGTTCTCACCGGGCGTGTGGGGCGTAGCGGGCAAAGACGGCACGGGCGCTTTTGGCATCTGTGCGCGCTATTCGCTCGGCATCGGTGTTGGCTATGGATGGAAATAATTCCATTTCAAACACAGGAACAAACAGCTGTTTTTCAGAAACGCTCCATCTCTGAGAAGAAGAAACGACCTTCTGTCTCTGCATTTTCATCGGAGTCAGAGCCGTGAACTGCATTGGCTTCAATGCTCTTTGCAAAAAGATTGCGGATGGTGCCTTTCTCCGCCTTTGCCGGGTCAGTAGCGCCAATAAGTTTGCGGAAATCTTCTACCGCGTTTTCCTTTTCAAGAATCGCAGCTACGATGGGTCCTGATGACATATAGGCAACCAAATCATTATAAAACGGGCGCTCTTTGTGGATTGAATAAAACTTGCCCGCATTCTTTTGCGACAGTTTGGCGAGTTTCACCGCCACAATGCGAAATCCTGCTTCGTTAATCTTCGCCAAAATGGGACCAATATAGTTATTCTGTACTGCATCGGGCTTAATCATCGTAAAAGTTCTGTTCGTTGCCATAGTATTTAGTATAAAAATTTTGTGCAAAAATAGAGAAATAAAACGCATTGCGGCAAGCGGTAACTTTGGCTCGTGTACGAAACTTTGTTTCCCTGTCATTCCGGTTTTATGCCGGAATCCCCAACTATTTAAAAAATAAGGGGATGCCGGATTGAATCCGGCATGACACAAACGCATAATAAAACCAACTCTCTCTCAATGAATAAAACCGAAGTAGAAAAAGTAAAAGCGCTGCATACACCCGGCAAGAAGATTGTCATCACCACCCACGCAAATCCTGATGGCGATGCGATGGGCGCATCACTCGGCATGTTTCATTATTTAAAGCTGAAGGGCTGCAATCCGGTGGTCATTGTGCCTACCGGCTACCCTGACTTTCTCGCATGGATGCCCGGTGACAGCGAGGTGATGAATTTTCAATGGAAAAAAGAACAGGCGTTGCACTTAATCACAGAAGCAGAATTGATTTTCAGCCTTGACTACAACGGGCTTGCCCGCACCGACAAGATGGAGAGCTATCTGAAAAACGCAATCGCTCCAAAAGTGATGATTGACCACCACTTGCTGCCTGAACCATTTGCCCAATATGTTTTTTCAAATACTGATGCAAGCTCCACATGCGAAATGGTGTTTGATTTCATTGCAGCGGCAGGCGATGAGCAGTTGATTAATAAGGAAATCGCGGAGTGCCTTTATGCAGGCATCCTCACCGACACGGGAGGGTTTCAATTTCCCATTACATCACCCAAAGTACACCGCATTACGGCTGCGTTAATTGAAAGGGGGGCAGACAACAGTATGATTTATCAAAAAATCTTCAACACTTTTTCCGAATCGCGCCTGCGCTTGTTCGGATATTGTCTTGTGGAAAAGATGAAACTGTTCAAGGAATTGAAAACTGCGGTAATAACACTTAACAAGGAAGAATTACAGCGCTTCAACATTAAAACGGGCGACACGGAAGGATTAGTGAATTATCCCCTAAAAATGGATGACATCAACTTTGCAGCGCTCATTATTGACCGCACAGAAAAAATCAAAATCTCATTTCGCAGCAAGGGAAATTTTGACACCAATCAGTTTTCACGTGCGCACTTCAACGGAGGCGGACATAAAAACGCATCAGGCGGTCAATCGTCTGAAACGCTTGAAGCAGTTGTGAAAAAATTCGAGGAAGTGATTCCCGGCTACAAGGAGCAATTAGATTACAACCTTTAACCAATTGCGAATTCTAAATTCTCAATTCCTAATTCCCACTCGCTTTCGCCTTTAAAAACAAACACTTCTTTTTCTTGCTGTTTATATTTTGCAACTACGCGCATGAAATCTGAATCTAATTTTTACTTGCTTCTATTGTAATGAAAACCAACAACCATAAATGTGAACGTAAAACCAGCAGCGCAACCTAAAGACCGGAAGATATTCGTTCTCGACACCTCAGTAATTCTCTACGACCACAATGCCATCAAAAATTTTGAAGAGCATGACATCGTGATACCGATTCAAGTGCTTGAAGAGCTTGACCACTTCAAGAAGGGCAACGACACCCGCAATTTTGAAGCCCGCGAGTTCATCCGCTTCATTGATGATATTTCCAAACAAAACCTCATCAATGATTGGATTCCTTTAAATGGTGAAATAAAAGGAAAATTCAAAGTAGCGATTAACGAAAATGGCATTGAGGGAAATGAAAATGCCGTGCATGTTTTTGGCGATGAAAAGAATGACCATAAGATTCTGAATGCGGCATTGTCCTTGCAAAAACACAATCCTGACAAAAAAGTCATTCTCGTTACAAAAGACATTTGCCTGCGCCTGAAAGCAAAAGCTATGAACATGCGCGCTGAAGATTATGAAACAGGAAAGATTCAGGACGTGCAGAAACTATACACCGGAAAAACTGCGCTGGAAGTAACTCCCGAACTCATCAGCGAGTTGTTTGAGAAAGGAAGTATCACGCCCCAACAACTCGGACTTAAAAAAGTAGAAGACAATCAATACTTCGTTCTGAATATCGTCAATACATCTGTGTTGGGTCATTACAACCCAGCAACAAAAAATATTGAGCGCGTGGACAAGCAGCATGTGTATGGCGTAGTTCCGAAAAATGCCGAGCAGGCTTTTGCAATTCATGCGCTGATGAATCCTGCGATTAAACTCGTGACGATTCAGGGCGCTGCGGGTACGGGAAAAACATTGATGGCGATTGCAAGCGCATTGGAGCAACGCAGAAATTATCGCCAGATTTATATCACTTGCCCTATCGTTCCCCTGAGCAATCGCGACATCGGCTATCTGCCGGGCGACATCAAATCAAAGCTCGACCCTTACATGCAGCCTTACTGGGATAACCTCAACTTCATTAAAGATCTCCATGCAAACGATGAGAAGAACAGCAAGCGCATTGATGAAATGCTGGAGAAAGAAAAAATCGCAATTGCCCCACTCGCCTACATTCGCGGAAGAAGTTTGTCGAAAGTATTTTTTATAGTTGATGAAGCGCAGAACCTGACTCCGCACGAAGTGAAGACGATTATTTCCCGCGCTGGCGATGACACGAAAGTGGTGATCATGGGCGACATCAACCAAATTGACACGCCTTATCTTGACGCGCAAAGCAACGGGCTTTCTTACTTGATAGACAGCATCAGCAGCAATCCGCTGTTTGCGCATATCACGCTTGAAAAAGGTGAAAGAAGCGAACTCGCTAATCTTGCGAACCGGTATTTGTAATAGCGGTTATTTTTTTCAAAAGAGAATCTACCGGTTCGCCCGTGTTGCCATTTTTCAGATGTAGCGGCTTGAGATAGGCTGAAAGAAAATTTTCCGCAAAACCTTCAGCGCGAAATTTTTCTCTCATCTTTATAAGCATTTCTCCTGAGAGAAAATCATAACTCACCTTCCATTTTATCCGACAACGATCATCCAGCGTGTCTATCCTTGCAGGTTCGCTGCCCGATTGTATTTCTTGCATAAGGGAATACATGACAGGACTAATCGAATCAGTCCAATACTCAAAGACAATGGGACTATTTTTTATTTGAATTTCAGAGAAGTTTTTTTCTTTTATTTCCGTGAGCAGTTGAAAAAAATCTTTGGGCGTGTCATCAGGATGATGAATGGCGATATTAAAAAAAGCATCCTGAACGTATAATTTTCCCTGCAACTCAACGAGATTAAATTCATGCGTAAGATATCTAACAGTTTCCCTCCCTGCAATGTTTGCTGCGCTGCCCAATTCGGTTACATGGTCAACATAGCCGCAATTGTAGATATAGTTTTGATAACCAGCATAGTCATAAAGTTTGGCAAGCACGTAACTCGTCAAACCGCATTTAGCCGTAAGTGTATTTTTCTCAAACAATTCCAAGCAATGAAAACCGGATAATTCTTTCCAGGGCATCTTGTAATAATTAAGCGCTAAACTATCAAGCGATTCTCCATGATCAAGTTTAAGCGCAAGATATTTCCTTATCTCATTCACGACTTGATAATCATTTGCGCCTGTTTGTTTAAGCGAATCAAGAAAAGAGACAAAAAATTTTTCTTCGCTTGAAACTAAAGCGACTGATTCAATTTGCGCGCTTTGCTGATGCTCCTTACAGGAAAAAACAAACAGCAAACAGAAAACGAAAAGAAGAAAAAAGATTTTTATCGGCATTTGAAAATGTCGGGTAAATGAACGGGGGATTTAGTTTATTTTCTATTCTTCACCTGCGCATGAATCCATGCGTAAGTTTTTGCAAGCCCTGCCTCAAGCGGCTGGCTGGGCGCCCACCCTATTGTTTCTTTAATCATCCGGTTATCTGAATTTCTTCCGCGCACCCCCAGCGGACCGGGAATATGGCACAACGTAATTTGCTTGCCTGCAATGCGCATCGCCATTTCCGCAAGTTGATTAATCGTCACCATTTCATCCGAGCCAATGTTCACCGGTCCTATAAAATCTGAGTCCATTAATCTTCGCACTCCCTCCAAACATTCATCAATAAAAAGAAACGAGCGCGTTTGCTTGCCATCGCCCCAGATTTCGATTTGCCCTCCGTTTTCCGATTCAGCAACTTTTCTGCATATAGCAGCGGGGGCTTTCTCTCTCCCGCCCTGCCATGTTCCTTCAGGTCCAAAAATGTTGTGAAAGCGGGCAACGCGCACATTTATTTTATGATTTCTGCTGTACGCAAAAAACAATCGTTCGCTAAACAGTTTCTCCCAGCCGTATTCGCTGTCAGGCTGCGCGGGATAAGCTGATGTCTCGTCACACTTGGGATTATCGGGGTCAAGCTGATTAAACTCAGGATAAATACATGCGGAAGACGAGTAAAATATTTTTTTGATGCCCGCCAGTTTTCCGTAATGCAGCATATTCAGATTGATGGTGGCAGAGTTGTGCATGATGTCGGCATCATTCTCGCCCGTAAAAATAAATCCCGCTCCGCCCATGTCGGCTGCGAGCTGATACACTTCATCAAACGGACGGTCAAGAATAGTAGCGCACAATTTCTGGTCGCGCAAATCGCCAACCACAAAGTCATCTGCCGCTGTGGCGCTGAACTCAGGATATTTCAAGTCAACTCCGCGCACCCAAAAGCCTTCAGCCTTCAACTTCGTCACAAGGTGGCTTCCGATAAACCCTCCTGCGCCATTTACCAATGCGGTTTTCTGCATACTCATTGCTGCAAATTATTCATTTCAAAATTAAATTCAACTCTCACTCCACTTTTTTCGCCATCGCTTCATAGGCATTGATTACATCGTCTTTTAATTTTTCGCTGATTGTCGCTGTCGCTTCTTTCCTCTTTATTAGCTCAGCATGGCTAATTGAATCAACCAATTTTTTTAGTTCACTTTTTAAGTCTGCATCTTCATCAATTAACCATCCTGCATTTTGCAGCAAATGCCAGTTATCGCTTTGCTCGCTTCCGCAAAAAAGAATAGCCGAACCAAGCATCACCGCGCTAATTGCTTTTGAAGGAACAGCAATGTGCGTCCATTCTTTGCGCAGTGAAACCAAATGCACGTCAATAAAATGCAACTGGCTTCTCGGCACATTGTCAACTATGATAACACCGTGTTTTCCTGCGGCATATTCTTTTATAGCAGCAGCCTGATTACCATAGAGCGCCAACACGAGGCGGTGGCGCGAAGCGTCAATGCTGTCAATCGCTGCTTTCAAAAAATCAGGATTATGCGGATCGCTCAAATTGCCGCAATAGCCGAAATAAATTTTGCCTTCTTCCTTCCAGTGCGGAATCACGGTTGATTTATCCTGATAAAAAAACACACCGCAGGGAAGCGTTATAGAAGGCACCGGCTTGTGATACTGCTGCTGCAAATGTTCAGCTTGTTTCGGACCAAGCGTAATCAAAAATGACGGCACGTTGCCGTAAGTGATTTTCATCACCCATTTGTAAAACAAATTATTATCCCCGATGAGGTTGTTTGCGTGAAATCCTTCGGGAAAAAGGTCGAACGTCCAGAAGCCCCAGCGCACATTTTTCCCAAACAGCATTGCAGCCCAAAAGGGAAGCATGGGCGGGCTTGTGGTGCAAATGATAAGTGTGTCATTATATTTCAGCGCTTCCCGCGCAAGCACGAATCCATCATAAAGAAAAGTGACAAAACGGAATGCTGCATTTCTCCCCTGATAGAGTGTTTTAAGTCTTAGCACATTCCCGGATGGTTGCCTGCGTTGTCCTCCGCCTTCAAATTCGCGGTCAAGGCAAATCACGTTACATTCGACATTAAATTTGTCTTGTAGATATTGAACCATATCACAAACTGATTCACCGTTAATTGCCGGGCTGGGCGGATAGTGACGCGCGAGAAAAGTAATCTTAGCAGACACTTAATCTTTGGAGTTTGATAACAGAATGCGGCAAAGTTACTTGCTTGCCCGTATTGCGCGAACGGAAGCTACTCACCTCCGGCAAAACGCGGATTAATTTTTTTGCGCTGTTGTTTTATTTCGCTTGTTCTGATTTTGGCTTTGTGGCGGTGCTGCACCGAAGATTTAGTTGGCTTCGTTGCCTTTCTGACTTTAGGTTTCTTCAGCGCCTTTTCCAGCAGGTGATAAAAACGGGTGATGCTGATTTCTTTATTCTTCAATTGCGAGCGCGTTGTTTGCGCTTCTATTCTGAGGTCACCTTTTGACGAAAGCCTGGAAGCAAGCTTTTCCTGCACCAGTATTTTTTCATCAGCTGTCAACACTTGCGAGCCGGGTACATTAAACACCAGTTCGATTTTCGTCATCACTTTGTTTACATGCTGTCCGCCTTTGCCACTGCTTTTTGAAGCTTTGAATTTGAATTCGCGTTCAAATCCTCTTTGGGTTAATAGTGTCATGTGGAGTGTTTCTGCAAATCAATTACAAGATACAAATCATGCAGATTATTTTTTATCAACAGAATACAAAACAAACTTAACCCTGCTTTCTCATCTTCGAGCATACGTATGCTTGCGCGCTTATTTCTCCCGAATAACCTCTCTCTTTCAATCCATTATTCGGGAAGGAATTGAATTAACTATACATTTGTGCCCCTGTGAATTAAATGGCTGCATTATCCAAAATACCCTTCGCGGTTTATTTCGTTTTTATTTGGGGTGTTTCAATTCTCCTCGTCAATCCTCTTGGTGAGTTTCCCTTAAATGATGATTGGGCGTTTGCGAAAAGCGTGTGGGTGTTGTGCGAAACAGGCAAGATGACGATAAATGACTGGCCTGCGATGACGCTGGTGGGTCAGGTGGCATGGGGCGCCTTATTTGCCAAAATATTTGGTCTTTCACATGTTGTGCTGAGAGTATCCACGCTGATAGCGTCTTTGATAGGCGCATCTACTTTCTACAAGCTGGCGCTTTATTTTTCTATAAACAGAAAAATTGCAGCGTTTGCGTCCCTGCTGCTTTTTTTTAATCCCTTATACTTCTCGCTTTCCTTCACATTTATGACAGACGTTCACTTTATGGCGGGAATGTTGTTGTCAATCTATTTTTTCCTGTTGTATCATAAGGATGCGCGATTTAAATATCTTTTACTTGGCGCGCTGTTTTCTGTGTTCACTACGATGATTCGCCAGCCCGGCATTCTCGTTCCGTTGGCATTTGCCCTCACAGCATACGCCAAAAGGCAAACTTCAGCAGCGAAGATTCTGCACTTCATTCCATTGCTTGTTACCGGACTCGCGCTTGTCCTTCATTCTTTTTGGCTGAAAAGCATGGCTGGTGATACGGCAAGCGTGGGGCAAATAGCTGACCTCTGGACTTTTATAGAAAAACAGAATCTTTGGCATTGGAAAACCAGAATATCCCAATCGTTATTTTATGCGGGATTGTTTCTCTTGCCCTTGTCCTTGCTCTTGTGGTCGGAGATAAGAGAGATGATGAAAAAAAAGTCATCCTGGATAATCATCGCAGCTTGTGTGGCGGTGGTTGGATTTGCGCTGGTAAAGTCCTCTTATCCGCATGGTAATATTCTCTATAATTTGGGGTTAGGTCCAAAGGTGTTAAAAGACACTTATGGTTTTAACAATTTACGTCCTCACTTTGAAGGGGAAATTTGGCCCATCCTGTTACGCATTCTAAGCGCAACAGGGCTTCTATTCTTACTTATTCATTTATGCTGGAGAGCGGTTGTAATGAAGTTTTCCATGTTAGCGCCTCCCGGATATATGCGGGTTGCCAAGATTAATCTTTTGATATTTACTCTGCTCTATCTTTTGTTTCTCGTTATCGTTGCAGGTTACTTTGACCGCTATACCATTCCGCTCGTTGTTTCAATCGGCTTAGTGGTGATTCCTTCAAAAGTCAAAATTTCAGTACCGGCATTCAGGATTGCCTGCCTATGTTTAGCGCTGGTTGCTTTCTTCAGCATCAGGTTCACGCATGATTACTTGTCTTGGAATCGGGCAAGATGGAATGCCTTGAACGATTTGATGACAAATCACGGTGTGAGCGCGTTAGATATTGACGGGGGTTTTGAATTTAATTCCTGGCTGAAAACAAGGAAAAGCATTTATGGAAAACCAGGAACAAGCTGGTGGTTTGTGAATAATGATGATTATGTGCTTGCGTTTGGAAATCTTGATGGCTTCAGCAAGTTCAAGGGGTATTATTATCCACAGCTTTTATCTTTTGAACGCGATAGTATTTATGTGTTGAAGAAAGACAACATTGATTAACTTTTTTCCGCTCTCGGTTAAGTTGTCGGCCATTTTTAAACGTCAATCTAAAAATCAGGGTAACACACATTTAAACCCTATTGCTACTGTATGATTTCCATCTGCCTTCCGCAAAGAGCGGAACAGCAATGCAGAAAACAATTGTCCTCTACGCATAGACAAGCACATCAAATTAAAAGCGAAATTTAACCCGTAATGGAACGATTAAAACAAGACACCGTGCCGCTTGCCGAGCGCATGCGCCCCGCAACACTTGATGAGTTTGCAGGGCAGCAGCATCTCGTGGGCAAAGGAAAAGTGCTGCGCATTGTGATGAAATCAGGTAATCTCCCTTCGATCATTTTCTGGGGACCGCCCGGTGTGGGCAAAACAACGCTTGCAAATATTATCGCAAAAGAAACAGGAAAAACTTTCATCACGCTGAGCGCAATCAGTTCGGGCGTGAAAGAAGTGCGCGAAGTAATTGAGCTTGCAAAGAAGCAGGGAAGCATCCTGCTCTTCATTGATGAAATCCATCGTTTTAATAAAGCCCAACAAGACAGTTTGCTGGGCGCAGTTGAGAAAGGACACATCACGCTGATTGGCGCCACTACGGAAAATCCTTCGTTTGAAATCATCTCTGCTTTGCTTTCGCGCTGCCAGGTTTACATTTTGAAAGAACTCACGAAAGAAGATTTGCTTGGCTTGCTGAATCGCGCCATTACGAACGATACCCTATTATCAAAACGGCAAATTGAACTGCGCGAAACGGATGCACTACTGCGTTTATCGGGCGGTGATGCGCGAAAGTTATTAAGCCTGCTTGAAATTATTGTAAATGCTGTTGAGAAAGAGAAAGTGGAAATCACCGATGAATTAGTTGTGAGTACAGTGCAGAAGAAAATGGCGCTGTATGATAAAAGCGGTGAGCAGCATTATGACATCATTTCTGCGTTCATCAAATCTATGCGCGGCAGCGACCCGAACGCTACAGTTTATTGGCTTGCACGCATGATTGAAGGCGGTGAAGACCCGCTGTTTATCGCGAGGCGCATGTTGATTCTTGCATCTGAAGATATTGGCAATGCAAATCCAAATGCGTTGCTGCTTGCCACAAGTTGCTTCCAGGCGGTGAATGTAATCGGCTATCCCGAATGTGATTTGATTCTTTCGCAAACTGCCATTTATCTCGCAACTTCTCCGAAAAGCAACGCTTCATACATCGCCATTAATAAAGCAAAAGAACTCGTGAAGCAAACGGGCGACTTATCGGTTCCCATCGGCATCCGCAATGCGCCAACAGGATTGATGAAACAACTCGGCTATGGCAGCGGCTACAAATACGCGCACGATTATGAAGGCAACTTCACACAGGAAGAATTTCTCCCCGAAAAAATCCGCAGCCAAATCCTCTATGAGCCGGGCAACAACTCCAAAGAAATTGAATTGCGCAAGAAATTGAAAGAGATGTGGAAGGGAAAGTATGAGTATTGATTCGGTGATTCTATGATTTAAAAAAGCAAAAAATTGATAGCTTTTTCTGAAGGGTAGTTTTTATATTTGCAACCCGATTTTCTTTTTAAAAAAATTTGGCGAGGTAGCTCAGTTGGTAAGAGCGCAGGATTCATAACCCTGAGGTCGGGGGTTCAACTCCCCCTCTCGCTACAAATCACTCACTTTATTTCCCGAAACTTTGTGCGTCTTCAGTTTTCGCTTCTCTTTTTTATTATTTTCTTAGTTCCTCAAGCCTTTCCCCAAACCCCTCCCCTTTCCATCCCCGAAAAGCCCTTTAGCTACCGCCCCTATCGCGATTTTGAACCCTGCTATGACACACTGAAATTTTTAGGCTACAAACGGGTAATTGAAGTCAGCTTAGGTCTGCCTTCGTGGAAACCCGTGACGGGGCATGAGGATGTCGCCATCTTTGAAGGCACTGTAATTAAAACTCCCAATACTTCGCATATCAATACAAAAGTGAGTCAGGAGGATATGCCATTATATCATTACACGCATGATTTTACTTTTAATGCAATTCCAGATGAATACCCCGACAATCGGTGCAGTAATTTGCTCTGCGCCCAGGTGATTGAAAAAAATCAGGATGGCGTCATAAGTCTCGATACGCTCTATCAGCGCTTCCTGCATCTTGAGTGGGAAACAGGGTTGGGAATGGCGAACAAAAAAAATCCATGTCGCGAACTGAACCTTGACGGAAAAAGCTGCGGCTTCTTTTCCGTTGGGCATGAACGTGGCGATACAATTTGGAATTGGCCTACCATTGGTGACTGGGTGCATGTGGAAGGCTTATGGGTGTTTGACCGCGGACATCCTCCTGCTTATACTGAAATTCACCCGATGCGCTTCATCGGCATTCGCAGAAGTTTACCGGAGAAAATCAATCATCCGAACAAGCCGGGAGAAAAAATCTGGGCTACGCGGGTTGATGTTTATGCGAATGGCGATGGGGGCGCATTATACAACAACACTTATAGAACGGAAGAAAACAAATTTGTTCATCCTGTGAAAATGGGCGCGAAAGATTACACCTTCAGCGTGAAACCGCTCATTCCACAACCAACCACCGATGCACATTTGCGTTTTGTTGAGGTTACTCAAAAAGGAAATACATTTTCATCCGATACGAAATTGCTCTCCGAAAAAAATGGCGAAGGAGCGCCTTCCCTGAATGTTACAATTCCCTGGAAAGGGCAGCCCGACTCGCTTGTGCTGGCAAAAACAATTTATTTGTATTGGGATGCGGGAAATGGAAAACCTGAAGGATATTCGGTTACTACTTACAAAGTCACGTTGCTGGAAATCAGGTTTCGCAACCGCAAGGAATTTTTTACACCGCACGAAATGCGTGCTTTTGCCAACGTGGGCGACAAGTGGTTTTTCCTGAATGAATTATTTGGCAAAGATTTTTTGCGCAACGGCATGGGAAGTTCTTACAAAAAAAGATGGAAGCTCAACCTGATTTTCTATGTGGATGTGCCTTACAATGGTGAATTCCGCGTTCATGCCGGAAGTTGGGAAGATGACGGCATCGAAAAAAGAATGGGTTGGCTGTTTGACCCCTTTTCGCCCTGCACAAAGGAAACAAAAAAGAACTTTAAAAAACAACTTATGATCGTTTCACCTCTTCGCTTCCGAGGATGTCTGAACGATCTGATGGGTGAGGTGCATGATTTTTATACTCCACAACTGATTGGCAAATCGTTTGAAACGGAGTCCCTCTCGAAAGGCGAGCCTTTTGAAGATTTGTGTATTTGCAATAAAGATTTGCAAAACGATATGTTTTCACTGAAGTATAAAATTGAAAAGGTGCGGGTAGAGTGATTTGTTGATTCGATAATTCAGTGATTTGATAATGCGTAATTCCTAATTTTCAATTTCTAATTCTCAACAGAATGTACTACTGTTTTCTAAACGACAAAATTGTTCCGGCAAATGAAGCTGCAATTGCAATCAACGACTTAGGATTACTGCGTGGCTATGCTATTTTTGATTACCTGAAGACCTATAACGGCAAGCCTTTCCGCCTACAGGATTATCTCAACCGCTTCCGCGCTTCGGCTGATGATTTGCGGCTTCCATTAAAATATAGCAATGCGCAAATTGCAGCACTCGTAAACGAAGTGTTACAAAAAAGCGGTGTGACAGGTGATGCCGGTATCCGTCTGCTTTTAACCGGAGGCAACTCGCCTGATTCAATGAATATCACTGAACCGAATTTTGCCATCATCCTTGAACCTCTTCCACCTTCGCCAAAAGAGCAATATGAAAACGGAGTGAAACTGCTTACGCATAATTTCAAACGCACATTTCCGCTTTCCAAAACAACCAACTATGTCACTGCCATTAAAATGATGCCGCAGGTGAAAGCGCAAAATGCGTTTGACCTTTTATATTGCAATGAAGGAGAAGCGCTGGAACTGACACGCAATAATTTTTTTCTGATTAAAGGCAACAGCCTGATTACCGCAAAGGATGGCGTGCTGCTTGGCGTAACGCGAAAGGTGATACTTGAATTAGCTCAACAGCATTTCACAGTTGAAGTGCGCAGAGTGGATGAAATCGAACTGAATACTGCGGATGAAGCTTTCCTAAGCGGTTCAGCGAAAAAGATTATCCCTGTGGTGCAAATGGATGAGCATGTTTACGGCAATGGAAAACCGGGCGCGGGAACAAAAAAACTGATGCAGCTTTTCAATGAATATACGGAAAAAGTGTGCGCACCTGTATCGGATTCATTAATGCAATGATGCGCTGATTTAAACAGCAGAAATTTTCATCAGCTATTTACAACGTAAAACTTACCAAAGGCAACAACCCTCAATCGCCTTGTTTATTTCTTCATTATCGAAGAAACCAAACTTTTTTGCTTTTATCAAATCGTTACAGCCTGCGCCTCTCCTGTAATTGGAACATTTAAGCAAACCGAGCTGGTAAAATGCTTCTGTGCTATACGGGTTAAATCCAATGGCTGAATTTAAAAGCGACTCAGCCGCTTCTATATTCCCTCGCTTCATTTTCTTGATTGCTTTTTCAATCAACTCAATAGAGTTCTTTTCCCGCTTTGAACGCCATTTGAAAACATATTCTTCTTGCTTGCCGGGAAGAAATTTTATCTCCTGCTTCTTCAAGCCATCGGGATACCAAAAAGTCCAGATGCCTTCTCGCTGCCCATGCACAAAATTTCCTTCAACAAACTTCTGCCCTGTTTCAAAATACCAGACGAAATAACCTTCCTGTATTTCAGGTTGAAGCGAAGAATAATCGCCCTCCATTTGCAATGTTCCTGATATGTAATAGTCCATTACATGCTGCCTGTTTTCCTCTTGCTTTATCGCACGATAAAACCGCGCGCTGTCTTTTGTCGTTTCCTTCCAGTATTGATTAAAATATTTTACAGAATCGCTTTGCGCTGAAAGCGCAAGTGGAATCAGCAAATTGATTATCCAAATCAGGTTTTTCATTTGGGCGGTTCTAAAAATTCTTTTTCTAACTCCCTCTCCTTTTGGGAGGGATGGGGTGAGGCAATAAAAGAGCAATTTTTAGAACTGCCCATTGCTATTCAAAGAGTAAAAAAAACCCTCTGATTTCTCAGAGGGTTTTTACTTTTTATACAGCAGATTTATTTATTCCAACACTATCTGCTTGTAGGTTTGGCTGCCATTGCTAAACAACACATTGATGAAATAAACGCCTGCCTGCAAGCCGTTTCTTTTTACAACATGCGCGGCTGCGCCATTCGCAGCTTCCGATCTCACTTCCTTGCCTGAAATGTCAAGCACACGGAGCGACTGCATGAAATACTTGCCGTCAAGCACGCGGATATACACATCGCTGGATGCGGGGTTAGGATAAATCTGCACCGCTGCATCAGGAACAGTATTAAACGCGATGCCGATTGAGCAATCAACAGGGGCGTTATCTTTATCAGCCGTATTCGCTGCTGCGCTGTCAATGTTAGCAAATGCTGCAAGCGCGCGCGGTGTGAAATAATTCATGACGCTGTCAATGTAAACTTCTGCTTTTGCTCGTGAAGCAAACGGATTTGCAGCAGAACCGAAACCTGTATAACCGGGATTAGCAACCGATGGGCGGGCAATCTTTGTCAAAGTAGAATCATACCAAGCCCAGGGTTCGTAGCCGTTTGCAGGACCAGGAAAGCCCAACAAACCTTCATACCCTGTGCGGCTTTCTGCAACCTGCGTATAAGGGTCGGTAAGGTTTAGGGCATAAAAAATTTGCTGATTTCCCAAGTTTGCAGCACGTCTTGATAAGTCATGGCTGCCGCTTACTTCAACAACAGGCTGTCCCGTTGCAGAAACAATTACTACCGCAGTCATATATGGTGTTAAAGGATCTAACTCGCCATGAAAGGATACAATGGGCGTTTCTCCTGCTTCCTGCCATGTAGTATCGCCAATAGCGCCACCCATGTTCAAGATTACCTGCGCTGTTGATGAGTAACCGGCATTATTCAAAGGCGCATTCAGACCGATGCATCCGCCTTCACCATCAAATCCTCCGGAAACCGAAGTGTCAATTACAGACTCACCGGTAGCAGGGTCAAGGAATTTCAACAATTCAATTTCACTTCCTTTATTCAGCGAAGAAAGAGCCAATGCGAGGTAGCCTCCCGAGTTGGAACCGCCAACAGCTATTCTGTAAGGGTCAATCCTGTAAGTATCAGCAGTTGCTGCGTCTTTCCTGAAATAGCGCACACAGGCTTTGGTATCCTGCATGCCGCGATAAACTGCATTGATGATGGTGCTTTTTCTGATTGTTTCAGTTGCGCCAAGCGGGTTCCAGCCCAGCCTGTAATTAATTGAAACAGCCACCCATCCGCGTTTTGCAAATTGAGTACACATTTCAATGAACGAACTGTCATTCTTATCTCCGAAAGGCAGAAAGGCATCTTTAGGAAGGAAACTTCCGGCATGCGCTAAAATGATAACAGGTCTGGTTGCCTCATAATAAGGTCCGCCAACGGTATCGTCTGCCGGAAAGTAAACATCCATTTTCAAATCGGTTAAGACAGGAACACCTGTCAAAAAAGAGTAATTCTCGCCATACTTGTAATCAGCGGTTACCTGAATGTTGCTAAACACTTCATCGGTGTAGCGGCTTTGTGCGTTTACGGCAGTAATAAATAGACTGCATAAAACAACAATTGAAAAAAAAGTTTTTGTTTTCATGACTTAAATGGGGGTTTTGTTTTTAGAATTCGTTGACAATATAGAAAAAAATTTAAAAATTATAGTTTATCGGTCTCAAAAGTTATTGACAAATACGCCAGCCTTCCGATGTCAGGACCGCCATACGTTTGAAACCGTTTCTTATTCAACACATTGGTAGCGCCCACTTTAAAGGTGGTATAAATTTTAGGAACCTTGTAATTAATCTGCGCATCCACAAGATCATAGGTGGGAATATTTCCTGTGAATTGGGGCGAGCCTTCAAACAAATAGCTCTGCACCCATTTATAATTCACATTGAATCCCCAGTTTTTGATGGTTGCATTTTTAATTCTCAGCACAATGTCTTTGCCCGAAATGCCAATATTGAATTTGTGTGCCGGTGTGTTAAATGCGGGAATAATTTCATCGTCAGAGCCTCTTCTGTCCAGCACGTTCCATGAATAATTTCCCGACAGGGAGAAATATTTTTTGAAAAAATAATTTACGCCAACTGAAAATCCCTGCGTAGTGACCTGGTCGGGTGAGTTGGCAGACACGCGATAAAACTGCGTATAGGTAGGCAGATTAATTGTAGTATCAATCCGGATTGCCGCCCCGATTTTATAGCCCAAGAAATCTTTGTACCAACTGAAATAATAACTGGCATCAATGAACAGTCTTTTAAAAAGCGTTGCTTTATATCCTACTTCCAGCGACTTCACTTTTTCAGGACGCACGGGCGGAACGCTGAAATAATCGAGGGAATCGCTGTTGAAGGCAAGTCCGCCAAAGGAGGCAAAATAAGAATCGCGCGTTACAAGACTATCTATGCCGTCAATGTTGCCGATGAGGATTGCTCTGCCCACATTGTAATAGAGGTATTGGTCTTGCAGAGTGGGATTGCGGATGGCGGAGGAAAAGGAAAGCCTGAATGTATTTTCTTCATTTGCTTTATACACAAAGGAAACAGCGGGCGAAAACAGGAAATCAAAATTTTGATTCTTGTCCATGCGCACCACACCGGTTATGATTAATTTCTTATTCAACACCCTTTGCTCGGTTCCAATGTACGCTCCGTATTCATAGTTAGTGATTTTGGTGTAAGAAGTGTCTTTGATCCTATTTCCACCCGCGTCAATTGTAGATGTAATAACAGCCGTGTCAGAAAAAATAGTGCCGCGTGATTCAGGAGTATAGAACCGGAAACTGCCACCTGTTGTAACATTCATTCCGTAATCTGCCGATTTTATTTCAGGGGCGAATTTATATTCACCCTGCACCTGGGTTAAGGATGACTTGTCGTAAAACTTTGAGCCGCCTTCTAAAAAAGTATTCTTAGATGTTATCGAGTTGAAAACAGAATCAAATTCAGGAGTGCCCGGAACCAAACGCGGGTCATTAATAAATCCGCGATAGCCTTCGCCATCGCTAAACGCCCGTGTTTCGTTATGCCACTTAATTAATGAATCTGAATTGGCTTGCATCACGGAGTCTGCCAACGCGTAGGTTGCAAATCTGCTTTCGCCAAACCAAAGCGATTGATATTCCGGTTTCGTTGGGTCAGGGAATCCATCTAAAGCATACACTTTCTCGGTGATGTTATTGCGATAATAACCTCTGTAGTCATTGCTCCATTCAAAATCGGGAGACGTATTTTTTTTAACTGCCTCTTGCAGCAAAAGCGCTGTGAAAACAGCATCATAAGAATCACCCGCATTTTCACGCGTATGGTAAGCCCTGATATGAAATTTATCAGGCTGGCTGATTTCAAACCGGTGTTGCTGAAACTTAAAATCTTTCAAGCTGTAGCGATTATCTCCCTGGTAAACCGTTGTGCCGGTTCCGAAATTATAGGCGTATTCCGTTTCAATTTTTTCAGTGATTTTATAGTGCATTGAGCCGCTTGCTTTGATATTGCGGGAATCATAATCAACTACATCTTTTTCCTCATAGCCCGTGCGATGAAAAACTCCAAGCCCGGGACTAAACAGTCTGCCATCGGCATCTGTATCGTTATTGAAATTGTCCGTGATGTTTTCATCTCCGTATCTGTTCACTGCATCATATCCTCCCCAATTGTCTTTTCCGACAAGCGAGTTTTCCGAAGGATTCATGTTAGTCGCTTCCCAATCGTTTGCCCGCATGAAGGCTGCATTTATTTTAAATGCAAACTTGTCTTCTCCATTTTTATTTTGAAATGCATTTGCATAGCGCAATCCGCCTTCAAATAATGCCCGCTCGCCCGCTTTCAGCATCACGCTGATTCCGGGATGTAAAAAAGGATTTTTTGAATCCATCACAATGACACCGTTGAATGCATTGGGACCATAAAACGCAGAGCTTGCTCCCACAATCAAATCCACTTTCTGAATATCCAACTCAGAAACGCCCACAAAATTTCCCAATGAAAAATTCAATCCGGGAGCCTGATTGTCGGCACCATCCACCAATTGCAAAGTGCGAACGGGGCGCGTGCTGTTAAATCCTCTTGTGTTCACCACAACAAAGCCCATGCTTGCAGTGGTAAGGTCAACGCCTTTTAAATTTCCCAGCCCGGCATAAAAATCAGCAGAGGGCGTTTGCTTAATCGCGCTCAAGCCCATTGATTCAACGGTGAGTGGCGATTCTTTCAACTTCTCTGTGATACGTGTGTCGGTTACTTGCACCACTCCCACTTGCACCGCTGAACTCTTCAATTTCACTGAAACTGCCCGGCTGATGTTTTCAGGAGTGATTTGAAATTCTAAATTTTCATGCCCGAGGTAAGTGATAAGTAATGTGAAAGGCGGCTGTTGTTTTGCGTCAAATGTAAACTTGCCGTCAAAATCAGTTTGCGCTCCGGTTGTTGTTGCTTTAATAATTACGGAAGCGGCAAATAATGCTTCACCATTTTCATCTTTCACCACTCCTGAAACAGTTTGCGCCTGCAACAAAACGGTAGAAAGCAAGAGCGCAGTTATCAGGACAGTTTTTTTCAGCGTTACAAACTCGCGTTTGAACATAGGCTTGGGTACTAAGTGTTTTGAAAAAAAGTTGCTAACTGTTGGGCAGTTCTAAAAATTACTTTTTTATCGCCTCACCTTATCCCTCTCCAAATGGAGAGGGTATATACGGTAGAATTTTTAGAACTGCCTGTTATTAGTCAAAGAAAACAACAATTCTGAAATTAAACAAATTTCAGACTGATTTTTCTACATGCTTCTTTGCCTGTCGTTTTGCCGCGAGGTGATGCGGAAGAACAGTTTTCCCATTCTTACCTGCTTTTTCCTTTTCCTTTTCATCCACGCGGATGTTGTAGCGAATCACGCGCCAGTAGTCACCGCCATAAGGCACTAAAATTTCCATGCCGGGCGCAATGTCGCATGCGGATTTCAAATAGCACCGCTTTTTTTCTGTGTCATACTCGCAATTATTTTTAATGCCCGGCACTTTGGTTAAGCCGTTTGCATCATTTGAATAATGGGCGATGCCTTTCTTAGTTTTCCATGCATCAATCACATAGTTTTTGTTGAACCAAAACACATAGCCATAAGATTCATCAGGCATATTTTCCACCTGTTTCCAAGTGAGGATTCTGCCTTTATATTCCGTGATGCGTATCCCCTTTGGAATAAAAACTTTGGTGAACAGCCCCTTTCCCGCTCCGGGGATAGTGGATTTTTTTGTGTAAAGATGTTTATTGAGTAATGCCATAATTTTTAAAGTGGGCAAAGATGTAAAAGTTTTTTGACCAATTCCTGACAGTTACTCCTGTTTGCTTCCTTATCTTCGCGCAAAAATTTTCAACCCATGAATTATTTCTGCTCCGCCCTGCTCTGTGTATTGCTTTTTTTAGCATCCTGCAACAACCAACCTGCGCCTGCAACCACTGAACCGATAACGGCAGCACCCGTTGTTGACACGCTGCGCTATCCCGAAGAAAAACATTTAAAAAACGTCCGCCAGCTTACCTTCGGTGGCGACAATGCAGAAGCCTATTTCAGCTTTGCCGGTGATAAACTCACCTATCAATGGACGCACAAAGAAAAGGGCATCACCTGCGACCAGATTTTCTTTCTCTCTACAACAATGCAAAACGGTTCGGACTCCCTCTCCTCCGGAGAGGGGCGGGGTGAGGCTACCCGCATTAGCACCGGCAAAGGACGAACCACCTGCTCTTATTTTCTGCCCGGTGATTCACTCGTTCTCTACGCTTCCACGCATATCACTTCCGACACCTGCCCGCAAAATCCCAATATGAAAGATGCGCGTCAATACCTCTGGCCCCTCTTTGATTCTTACGAGATTTTTATTGCTGATTTATCAGGCAACGTAAAAAAACAACTCACCGATAATAAATTCTATGATGCCGAAGCCACCGTTTCCCCGAAGGGAGATAAGATGGTGTTCACATCAACACGCACCGGTGACTGCGAACTTTTCACCATGAACCTTGACGGCAGCAATGTGAAACAAGTAACAACTGAACTCGGCTATGACGGTGGCGCATTCTTTTCGCCCGATGGCAGCAAACTCGTGTTTCGCGCTTCGCGCCCGAAGACAGCAGAAGAACAAAAGAATTACAAAGCCTTGCTTGCAAAAGGATTAGTCGCCCCTTCCGACATGGAGATATTTGTCTGCAACTTAGATGGCTCTGACATGAAGCAAATCACCACGCTCGGCAAAGCAAACTGGGCGCCTTACTTTCATCCTTCGGGAAATAAAATCATCTTCTGCTCCAATCATCAATCCGAAAAAGGATTTCCCTTTCATCTCTATATGATAAATATGGACGGCACCGGCTTGGAGCAAATCACCTTCGATCCGATGTTTGATTCGTTTCCCATGTTTTCGCCCGATGGCAAACAACTTGCCTTCTGCTCCAACCGCTTTAATGGAGGCACGCGCGATACGAATATTTTTTTAGCGGAGTGGGTGGAGTGAGCTTTTTTTTGTGAGAGAAGTGGCGCGTACTGATTTCAGTTCTTTAACACGCGTACTCGCAGCGCCCTCGACCGAAGTGCAGCAGTTTTTTTAGGCGAAAATAAAAAGCGCCCTCCGGAAAAACCGAAGGGCGCTTTTGTTTTTATCTCGCGTCCGCTGGCGCGGTACAAAGTCTAAAATAATTTGTTCTTTGCGAGCGTCCTTTCAACCTTAGTTATTCTACGCTCATATTCTCTGAACTGGCTGTCGCGTTCAGCAAGTTTCATCACGCTTAACCGAAGCTCTCCGATAGCTTTATTGTTAAGCATCATTTGCTTGTCTAATTTTTCGAGGCGGTCGTTTGTAATGTTTATGCCTTTCCGCATTTCATGAATTTCGGCAAGCACATCTAACATCACATCAACTAATTTTTTTTCATCTTCCATAGAACTATGGCATTTCTTCAAAGATAGGAAACGCAACTAATGAAGTAAAGTTTCAAAAAGCAAAAAAGCGCCCTCCGGTTTTAGCGGTGGGTGTTTTTGACTTTATCTCGCGCCAGTATCCGCTGGTGCGCTACAAAAAAAAGCGGACGCTCAAGGATGAAAGGCACAAGCGGACGCTTGCGCCAGTGTTGGGGGGAGGCACACGCGACACGAATATTTTTTTAGCGGAGTGGGTGGACTGAGTTTTTTTGTAAGAGAAGTTGGCGCGTACTTACCTCATTTTTCTATTGGCTCTGTTTAGCAGCGTTGACAGCACAAGGGCAACAGTATTTTTATGCAAAAACAAAAAGCGCCCTCCGGAAAAACCGATGCGCGCTTTTTCTGCCCGCAAGAATTGAGGCGTAGAACTGTGCGCTTGCCTTCTTGCGGCTTGCTGCCCGCGCAGGAAGATTCAATCTTGCCTCCTTCTTCCCACAAGATGCAATCTTGCGGGAGAGGGGAGAGTTATCTGATGCTGTTTATCATTCTTTGATAAGTATCATGATTGCCTATCCAAAACCAATAGACATTTTTTCCTTTAAGGATGCCTAAAGCGCGATAAAAATCAGTAACTCTTGCAGAATAGACAGGCTGCTTTTTCCCTACTTTTTTAAACTGCAAACTTGGATGCGCGGGATTTTCTTTAAAAAGGTCGTAGCCTTTGTCGGCAAGTTGCTGAATTTCTTTGGGAAGTCCTTTGTAGCATTTCCAAAAGGAATCGCTTGCGTAAGATTGGTAGCGCGGCATTTCAGCGCTTGATTTTCTTGAATTTGCCTTGTTTGATTTCTTTTAACACCTGCTCGCCCAGCGCATCCAACTGCTTCTGTGATTGGTCAAACAGTTGTTGCCAGGTGATTTCATCGAGCACGATATTGGCGAAGCGGTTTTGCTCTTCATTGGGCAATTGCTTCAATCTTTTAATCGCTTTTTCCAGCAGGCGTGTCATGTTGCAGGCTTTTTTCAAAGATAGGAAATTACAGATGTCTGACATCTCTAAGATGCTTGCTTTGCTGTGATGGGCTACAAAAAGCGTCCACCTGTTTTAGCAGAGAGCGCTTTTGGCTTTATCTCGCGCCAGCGTCCGCTGGTGCGCTACAAAAAAAAGCGGACGCTCAAGGATGAAAGGCACAAGCGGACGCTTGCGCCAGTGTTGGGGGATTTGCTTATTAGAAAGCATATCCAACCCCAACACCTACCGTAAGCAGCATAGGAAATGAATCATAGTCACCGTATTCGAAAATTGAACCATTGACACGGGAAGCAACATTGTAATGAGTTACACCTCCGTACATAAAATCAAAGTATCCGGTGAAAACAAAATTATTCATCATTACTCGTGATGCTATCCCGAATTTCATAGCAGGACCAACTGCGGTTGATTGGTCAACCGAGCCTATTCCACCTTGTCCTACCAGAGTAATTTCTTTTTGTGAACTGATAATCATTCCCAATGGCTGAATATTTAAATCAATGGCGATTTCATTTTTTGGCCATACGGATAACATCAAACCCGTTACAAGAAAGGTATTGTGCCAACCGGGAAAATCTACACCGCTTTCAGGGAAATTAAAATCGTTTGCAAAAGCAAATTCATTTCCGAATGAGCGGATATAAGCGAGCGTAGTGTTGATTCCTATAAATTTCTTCTTGCCAAAACTGCCTCCTACATCCATTTTAAATCCAACACCCGAACTGGCATATTCAGCATCATTACCGTTAATAGCTCCATAAGAACCAACTGCAAAAGCTCCCACTACGCCAAAAGTTATAAACCCGGGTGAGCGGTCAATTTCCCCCGCGCTATTCTTCTTTTCTGCGGGTGTTACTTTTTCCTGCACCATCGGTTGGGGTTTCTCTTCTGCCTTATTCGATTCAACAGTAAACATTTCTTTGGTGCCGTTTTCATAGATAATCATCACTACTTTTTCTGGTGATTGACTGTAATCAGGTCCTTGTTGATTATCCCATTTTTTGTAAGTGATTGCCTTATTTTCAGCAATGGAAACCACTTTCACTTTTAGCTCGCTGCCATCTTTGAAATAAATGATGTCTTGAGAGAAAACATTTCCCATCATTAGCATTGTCAAAAGAGGGAAGATAAATAAGCTTTTCATTACTATTTTTTTTAGGTTAAAGTTTGATTCAAATTTTTTTTACCCCACTGCAATCATATGTCTGTTGCCTCTTTGAGGTATTATTTTCTTTTTATCATAAAAATTGTATAAAAAGGGAAACCACCACCGTACTGACCAGCAGGAATAATAGCATTAGAGAAATTAATAGCTTCAAATCCTTGTGCATTTAATTTTTGCATTTCCTCAATGATCGGGGCCAAGTCATATCGTTTATCTTCCTTTTCCATTTGAAATTCTTTTTCTTGTGTTGCTTGGGCTCCTATTTGAATGCTAATAAAATTTTTTTTTCCTCTTTGAGAAACGCTTATCACGGCATATTCTTCAGTGTTGCTTTGACACAAAGCGTAAAAAGGTAAAAATGATATTGAAATTAAAACAAAAATTTTAAAAAAACTATTTCCAAGAGTTTTCATAGAGATATATTTTAGTAAATAGTCAACCTTAATATTCAAATCGGCAATTATGGAAACTTAAAAGTCAATATTCCGCATTGGCTCAATGTTGCAGTACCAGTAAATTCTGATGGATACAGTACATATCCGTTCACTTGAAGCACACGAAGGTTTTTGAAACCTGCTGTCGAGGTTACTAATTTATTACCATAACTTCCTACTTGTCCTGCATAAACGTTATTGATATAGCAGCTATAAGGGTTATCACTATAAGAATCGAAATCAACAGTGCCAGTATTATTTTGCTGACATGCAGGGCGATTGTCGGTTTCACATTGTGTGCCTGTAAATCCTGTAAGACAATCGCATCCGCAAGGAGATTTCAAGGTTCCCCCGTTCTGGCAAACTAAGTTGCAGTCATCATCTTTTTTACATGAATTAGTAACCAGTATAAAACTGGAGAGAAAGAGAATTAAAAAAATTTTAATTGTTTTCATAAAATGGTTATTGGGTTGGTAATTTTCGCCTACTCTCTTCGCAATCCCCAGGGCTTTTCAGCATCCACCCTTTTTATTTTAAAAAGACCACAGACAACAGTCCACCGTCAACGGTATTTTTTTAACTGTGCACTGTTGTCTGTCGTCTGTTAACTGCATCACTCATCCCCCAAACACCACGCTCACAATGTCGCTCGCCTGCCCTACTTCGGCATCTTCGAGCACGCCAATGGCGAGGTATTCGCGTGTTTCGGCTTGCCCGGGCGTGGCGAGGAGGCGCGTGTCGTCATAGAGCGACACGGTGTCGCGCGCCATAAACTGCCACGTTGCCTGCCCTTTCAGCCGCCAGTAAATATTCACGCCATCCACCATTTTTTTAGTGAAGCTCAGGCGCACATAGCCGGGAAACAATGCCGCCTTCAGTTCGGGCTTGAACGTGCTTATGTCACCGCCATCCTCGTCACCGATGATTTGCAAATCTTCGCCAATGGCTTGTGTGTAGGTCGCTGCCGTTTTTCCGCGCTTCATCAGGTTGCGGATAAGGGGCAGGCTCGTTTTCTTCTGATTGTCTTTAGTCGCCACCACGTTTTTGGCGGTAGCTTTTGCCGCCTCCACCGCGGTGACGCTGTCAATAACGGCATCACACTGAGTAGTGATGGCGGTGCCGTCAAGCGGGCTAAGCCCCAACGCCACCAGATGGTTGCTTATTTTATCGCGCATGTTGGTGCATCAAATGGCGAGTTGCGAATCTTGTTTTGGAACATAGTCAGCCATAAAAAGGGGGTTTAAGGGTGAAAAAAATAGGTTTCGGTGTCATCACAGACTCGTTCCGCGATACGCTATGATTTATATTGAGGGGCTGCCGGAATCCCGAATTGCGGGGCGGCATTCCTGTTTGCAGGTTAAAACAAGGTTCCCGAAAACTCCGGGACATTCCCTGAAGCAGCCGGGCGCAGGTTTGAGGGCGCAGAGCTGAGTCTGAAACGTGCAGACCTGAGTTTGGAGAAATCAAACAAAGGGCTGAGGGTTTCAGACTTGGGATAAAAGAAGCAGATTCAGGTACGGTGGCTCCGCACACAGGTCTGAAAGCGGCAGGTATCGTCCTGGCGGTTTCAGGCATAGGTCTGAACGATTGGGGAAAATGGACTAAGGCTGAGTGCTGAGTGCTGCATAAGGGTTACTACAAATTTTAAAAATTATTTTCAGATTTCCAAATGATGAAAAAAATAAATTGTGGATGTGCCTCACCAAAAAAACAGGGCGTTATTGCGAGGGAGGCTCAAATGGTATGAACATTATCGCATCCGCGTGTGCAAAGTGGAGCGCGATTATGCATTCAACCGCGAGGGTTGATTCTGCAAACAAGATACGCTTCTCAAACTTTCAGCGTTATTCCGCGTATGCTCTCGTTTCTATTTCCAAAAATGAAACAACTGCTTCTTGAACGCGCCAAAGTGATGCTTACCGGCATTGCAGTTGCAGCTCTGCTCGCGCTCTTCACGGCATCCTGCACAACAATGCGCAAAGATTGTCACGGCAACAAGCACCAAAAACTTTCAAACGGAATTCACCTGATGATTTCCCTGCCGGCTATACGATAACAATCTTCCCCGCAACTTCTGCTTTCCATTCAAGGCATGTAATTTGCCTTCAGTTGCGATAGTTTAAACTTGAATAATAATGAAGCATCTGACAGCGATTATTTTCTTTCCATGGATTCTATTCTTTGCAGCAGCTCAGAAACCAACTTTAGTATTTGAAAAAAAATTGCATGATTTCGGGCAGGTGCAGCAGTGGAGCAATCCACCAGCAGTTTTTCTTTTCACCAACACGGGCAGCGAAACGCTCTTTCTTCCCACGCGACAGCGTGAAGATATTTTTGTTTCCCTTCCGCAGGGAAAAATAAAACCGGGGCAAACGGATACGGTTGTCCTCTACTTCTTCACGGATAAGCTTGGAGAATTTCAGCAGAGCGTTGAATTATTTACCGGCAACAGCAACTCACCTGTAACGCTAACTGTAAAAGGAAATATCCTGAAGCTTGATGCAAATGCGTTTATCTCGTGTCCCGGCTTTGCACCAAAAACTGAGCGCGTGGATGAACTCGCGCTGCTGCTTGATTCGCTTTCGGGTAAAAGCATAGAAGTGCAAACCATCACTACGCAGGAAGATGTGATGGAATTTGAAGAGCCGGAAATTCAAGAAACAAATCCTGTTATTTCAAAGGTGGGGCCTTCCATTGCACAACCAATGGAGGAGGAGAACAGCGTGCTCCCTCAAAATCTCTATGCTCCAAACAACATCATCTTCCTGATTGATATTTCCTATTCCATGAAAAAGCCGGATAAACTTCCGCTGCTGAAAATTTCCATGAAGAATCTCACACAGGCATTGCGCAAAATTGACCGCATTTCAGTAATCGTTTATTCCACTACATCCGCAGTTTTGCTCCCCTCAACTCCTGCGAATAATAAAGAAGCCCTCAATCTGCTCATTGACACGCTGAAACCGCATGGCATCACCAATGGAGTGAAGGGACTGGAAACCGCATATCAACTTGCTGAACAAAATTTTATTCCGGGTGGAAACAATCAAATCATCATCGCTACGGATGGCATTTTTAACAGTCCGAGTTTTACGGAAAGCGCGATCTATTCTTTAGTACGCGAAAAAGCGGAGAGCGACATTATCCTTTCTGTAGTAGGTTTTGGCGAAGAAAAAGACGCAGTGAAAATGATGAAGAAAATGGCGGATAAAGGCAACGGCAGTTTCATTCAAATTCCTGATAAACTTTCTGCCGATGCAATTCTGATTGAAGAAATAAAAGCACAATCGGCAATCGCCAAATAATTGCAGTTTTGTACTGCATGTCCATCGCGTTTTATCATCAGTTTGTTCTCTTCTGGATTGCGCTTTCCGTTGTGACCTTTCTTGCGTTGCTGAAAATTACCGCGCCTTATGGCAGGCACACGCGCAAAGGCTGGGGACCTTCCATCAGCAACACCGCAGGATGGGTGCTGATGGAAATTGTTTCTCCCGCTGTGTTTGCTTTCTTCTTTTTGAAGGGCGGAAATAACAGCACGGCAAACTGGATGCTTTTTTCGCTTTGGATGATGCACTACGTGAACCGCAGTTTGATTTTTCCGTTTCGCATTCACGACAAAAACAAAACAATGCCGCTGATGATTTGCCTGATGGCGGTTTTCTTCAATTCAATAAATGGTTTTTTAAATGGCTATTGGCTCGGCTCGCTGAAAACGTATGATGCCGCGTGGCTGAGCGACTGGCGATTCATCACTGGAGTAATTTTATTTGTGAGCGGCTTCCTCATCAATTTTACTTCTGATAATATTCTGCTCAACCTGCGCAAAAACAAAGCGAACGGTGCATATAAAATTCCGACAGGTGGCTTCTACAAATGGATTTCCTGCCCGAATTATTTCGGAGAAACACTGGAATGGTTTGGATGGGCATTGGCTACATGGTCATTACCAGGACTTTCATTCGCCTTATGGACGGCAGCGAATTTGATTCCGCGAGCCATGTCAAACCATAAATGGTATAAAGAAACATTTCCCGATTACCCGAATGAGCGAAAATCTATAATTCCATTCGTGTTTTAATAAGCGCTGATTTCACAGAATTCCACAAGTTCCACTTTTCTGTACACCTTACGCAATTCTTAGCAAGACGCTGATTTCACAGCATTTCAGGCATTTATCATACAGTTATTGTTCACATGTTTTGTGAATGCCCCTACGTAATATCTCGTAGTTTTTTGCTTGAAAACGAAACTGTAAAGCAGTTCTCTCGTACATCTAAAACCAAACCAAGCCACTATGCCTCTTTTTTCCATGCAAACGGTAACAAGAACAACGGATGGTTTTCTTGCTTACTTCACAAAGGAATTCAAATTGCTGGAGCAAGGCGAATTCAAACACATGTTGCGCAAATTCCACAACTCGCGACTGATAGATGTGAGTACCAAACAAGAATTCAGCGAACTGCATATTCCCGGCTCCATGAACTATGACATGCTCAGTCCAAAGTTTGTGGACAAAATCGAAGTAATGGACAAATCAAGACCTTATTTTCTTTATTGCCGCAACGGCAGCCGCAGCGAAGTTGCCATGCACATCATGCAGGATTTAGGCTTCAAGCGTGTGTACACACTTGCTTCCGGTATCAAAACATGGAAAGGCACGGTGGCGCGGTTGAATTTACTTTGACCTTTCCGCTGCGCTTATAATTCGCGCAACATCTACTTCTTCATCAAGACATTTTCCTGTTGTTAAAAAATCTGCAAACTGTTTTGCAAAATAAGGTGCGAGTGATGCGCCTTTTGTTCCCATGCCGTTGAAGATACCTACCTGATTATTTTCCGGATGCACTCCAATTAAAGGTCTTCTGTCTTTTACGGTGGGGCGGATTGCCGCAACGTGGTCAACAACTTTATACGGAATGTTGATTGCGCGTTTTAATTTTTTCTCTAATTCCGCTTTCCCTTTTTCAGAGGGAAGCGCATCAGGGAAGTCCCAGTCATAAGTAGCGCCAACACGATACAATTCATTTGCAAGCGGAGTAATGAAAATTCCCTTGTGCCAGATTCCTGTTTGATTGAAACCGGGGATTTCAACAGTAAGCGCTTCGCCTTTTGCAAAGTTGTATGGCAAGGTTTGGAAAAAGGAGTTACTTCCGGCAGAACTTCCTTCGCAGAAAATAATTTTGGAAGCCTCCATGTTTTTGTAAATCACTTTTCCATTTTCAAAATGCAACTGTTCCTGCTCGAATTTTTCTTCCGCTAACATGTTGTTTTCCAAAAACTTTTTTCGCATTGCTGCAAGCAAGAATTGATAGTTGAGTAAATACACTCCGTGAATTTCAATTCCTCCCAAATGCGCATCCTGGAAGCAAGCAGGAATTCCTATCAGCGGTTTTATATTCTCCGGTAATTCACCCAATTCATTTTTCTGGCGGAAGAATTGAAAATCTTCTGGGTTGGAAAAGATGCGATGAATACGAGTCTCTGATAACAGTTTAATTCCAAGTTCATGCTCTAATTCAGTGTAAGTGTTTTTAGCGAATGGAAGCAATTCATCAATGCGCCAACTCTTCACTAATCGTTTTCCCGTAATTGGGTTAATTACACCTGTTGCAACCTGCGAGGCAGAGTTGGGATGAAACTCATCAATGAGAAAAACTTTTTGATTCGCTTTCGTGAGAAACCACGTGAGCATTGAGCCTGCTATGCCCTGACCGATAATTAGATAATCAACCACTGTTGTCTGACGACTGTTGACTGACGACTTCTTTTATGCATCAAACCCATTGGGAAACCCCTCCCCTTTCACTTCTGAAACCATGTTGAGCACTTTTTCTTTCAACGAAGTTTTATAGGATTTGAGTTTGTCAGCAACATGCTGGTCAGCTACTCCAATGATTTGCGCAGCGAGGATGCCCGCGTTCTTTGCGCCATCAAGCGCTACTGTTGCAACGGGAACACCGGATGGCATTTGAAGAATAGACAACACAGAATCCCATCCGTCAATGGAATTGGAAGAATGAATCGGCACGCCAATCACGGGAAGCGTAGTGACGGAAGCAATCATTCCCGGCAAATGCGCAGCGCCACCCGCACCTGCGATAATCACTTTCAAGCCGCGCTCACGCGCCTGCTTCGCATAATCAAACATGCGCTCAGGGGTGCGGTGCGCGGAAACAATCGTGAGTTCATAAGAAACGCCAAGCTGCTGAAGTATTTCAGCGGCTTCGCGCATCACATCGAGGTCGCTGTTGCTGCCCATCACGATTCCCACTGCGGGTTGATTCATGCGATTACTTTTAAAGTGTGTTTCACAAATTTAGCTTTTTCCTTAGCTGTTTCTAAGCGCGTGTCGGTTATCGTCACGTGCCCCATCTTGCGAAACGGGCGCGTGAATTTCTTTCCGTACAAATGCACTGCAACACCATCTACTTTTAATGCTTCATCAAGTCCTGCGTATTTTGCAATACCATCAAAACCCGCTTCGCCAAGCAGGTTCACCATCACGGCCGGTGTTTTGATTTCTGTTGAGCCGAGCGGAAGATTCAATATTGCGCGCAGGTGCTGTTCAAACTGTGAAGTAACATTTCCTTCAATCGTGTGATGCCCGCTGTTGTGTACTCGGGGCGCGATTTCATTCACGAGAACTTCACCACTTTTCGTGAGAAACATTTCCACCGCGAGCAAGCCTACTATCTGCAACGACTGTGCAACATGCATTGCTATTTCCTCTGCTCTCTTTTCTATTTCTAAAGAAACTTCGGCAGGAGAAAAAAGAAACTCGACAAGATTTGCCTCGGGATGAAAATCCAGCTCAACAGTGGGAAATGATTTTGTTTCACCGTTTTCGTTGCGGGCAACAATCACGGCAAGCTCTTTCAAAATATCCACTTGCTTTTCCAACACGGAAGGCTGCTCAAATGCTTTCGTAAAATCATTTTCGCTGCTGATGCGCTGCACGCCCTTTCCATCATAGCCTCCTTTGCGCATCTTTTGAAAGAAAGGAAAAAAATCTGTGTGCTTTAATAACTCCGATTTCAAATCAATCAGCCTAAATGTTGAAGTTGGAATCTTGTTTTGCTGATAAAACAATTTCTGTAGTCCTTTGTCCTGAATCGTTTTGATGATGTGCGGCTGCGGAAAAACCTTTACGCCTTCTTTCTCTAATCTTTCCAATGCCTCCACATTCACATGCTCAATTTCAATGGTGAGCAAATCCACCTTTTTCCCAAACAAATACACGGTATCAAAATCCATGAGGCTGCCGACCTGAAACACATCTGCGATGGATTTGCAGGGCGCATCTTTATCAGGGTCAAGGATGGAAATACGCAGATTGAAATTCATGCCCGCCTGAATAATCATGCGCCCAAGCTGACCGCCTCCAAGAATGCCGATATGTGTGTTGATGTCCAGAGTGAAAAGAGTGCCGCAAATATAGGGAAGCGCTCGGCTTGTGCGGTGAGTGATTTGTGCGGTAGCTGCTCCCCTAAAAGGGGGAAAGCCACGCTCTCTGCAATGGTTCGTCTCAGCTCAACATGACTGTTTTCGCTGTCAAGTATTTTGCGACATCGCGGGCGTACTGTGAATCACTTCTTCTCTCTTGTCAGGCTCGTAGGCAACAAACATATTTATCCAAATCAGCCGCGAGAGAAAATAATTAACGGGCAGCAGCAAAATCAACGCTGCGCAAATGGAGCCTACTTGCCACCACGTTGACCACGTTTCGGGAAAGGTGAACGCGGTGATTGCCCAGCCGACAAGAAAAACACCGCTGCCGAGCGCATAACCAACATACATCGCGCCATACCAAAAACCAATTTCACGATAATATTTCAACCCGCAATGCGAGCAGGATTCATACAACATCCCTCCATTGAAAAACAAATTGTAGTAAGGGCTGTGGGGCCAGAATTTTCCCTCGTGGCAGCGTGGACATTTGTTGAACAGGATGCTGTAGAGTTTTTGACCGGGTTTGAACATGAGCGCAAATTTACGATTGATGAAAGGGATGTGGCGCGTACTTAACTCGTTTTTTTATCGTGTTATTAGTAGCGTTGCCGTTAGAAGAGAAATGGGGCTTATTGGCAAAGAAAGCGGACCCTGGAATATAAAAAGCAGAAGCCTGTTTGATTATCTACAGCAGCAATGTTCCCTCCACCATAGAATATCCGCAATATTGGTGGCAATCATCCCTGATGAATGATGACACACCAAATTCACACACTGGTCGGCAGTGCAAGGATCTGCATCATCGCAATTCAGCACAATAAGGCTTGTGATAATTGTTGAATCGCATCCGTTTGCAGCAATGAAAATATCTGAATAAACGCCCGAAGTATTTTGCCAACCCCCACCGGCAAAAATTCTTTCTTGCGGACAAATCACCATCTGCCTGTTCACCGTTTGACTGGGCAATACGGATATTAAAATAGAATCAGCCGCAGTGCATCCGTTGGCATAAGTGCCTAATACATGATAGAGCGTGGTGACAGGAGGAAAGGCATTCACTACCGCACAGGAATCGCAGGATAAAAAGGAAGAGGGAGACCATGAATACACGTTTGTCCCGCTTACATTCAATATTGTCGTATCACCACTGCAAATTGTTGGATTACCGGAAATGACGATAGAAGGCTCTGTATTGAATTGGATAGAAATGTTTGCAGTGTCTCTTGAGCAGGCAGGAAAAAGTGAATCCTTCACAATAACGGAATAATCACCGGGTGAAAGCGCAAGAAAAATACTGTCATTCTCGATGGAATTTCCACTTCCATTAAAAGCATTGAACCATTCATAAATGATAGCGCCCGACTGACCCGTTACCTGTGCTGTAAGCAATCGCGCACTATCAGTGCCACACGGCAAATTAGAGTTTGGACTGATTGAAACTTGCAGAGTAGGATTGATGAATACCCGAAGGGTGTCGCACGCATAATTTTGAATGGTAGGGCACTGACTTGAATAAATCATTCCGCACACCTCAAAATCAATAAAAGAAGGAAATCCGGGTTGCGTACTGAGAGCCGTATTCAGACAACCGGAGGTACAACTTAGAAAGGTGTTGTAAAAGGCAGAGCCGGAAGTGATATCCATCCACGCAACGGTAGAATCTACCAAACCTGTTACTTGCAAGATGGTGGAACATCCTTCAAGGGTGTAGGTATCGGGAGCCGCTGCAACACCCGGAATAGAGGTAATTGCATATTGATTCGGGTTATTGCCCGGCTTGCAAAAAGTAAGCGTATGCGGACCCTGACCTGACAAGCAGATAACATCTCCTACCTGTATTAGCGTGCCGCAATTTATTTGATAGAACAAAGCACCCGGAGGCACCGCACCGGAATAGATGTCGAACTTTATTCCGATGGCACCCGCGTCAAGCGTAATCTCAAACTCAATACAACGGTCAGGAAAAACAGCGCCACAACAGGAGCTGTTTCGCACATCTTGTGGTGAAATATAGATACTGTCGGGATTGCCGCTCATATTCTACCGCATAAAAAGGAACATCTACATCACAGAGTCCCGATTGACTATGCGCAATAAATGATCAGCCGAGGAGGCCGAAGATACACCCAGAAAGCGCGAGGATTCTTTTCATTTGTGGTTCGTCACAAGATAATGCTTTTAAACTAAGATTCAAGCGCCTTTCCTTGAGCGATACTTGCTTGAGTTTGTGATGATTCAGGACAAATAATTTCAGAAATTACCGATTTGATTGGCGCAAGTAGCTTTTTGCCATCAATAAACAGCAGGTAACTTCTGCTTAACACTCAGTTAATACTGCGTTCTTCTCTTTGTAACAATTTTTTAACATACGCTTAAAGTTGCCCGATGAAAAAAACAGCGCCCCTCTGTTTACTTTTTATTGCCGCCATCACCTTCGCGCAGGCGCAAACCGATGCGCTCCCCGCTGATTCCTCTGCCGTAAAGAAGCAGCCCGCCAAAGCATGGGTGAAAAATATTTTCTCCGTCACCGACAGCAGCGAACTGAAAGGCGTTAAAAAGAAATGGTATGAAAATATTCACCTGCGCGGCTATATGCAATTCAGGTATAACAGGATTGCGGAAACAAACGAAGAACTGCGTTGCGAGCAATGCGATAGGTCGTGGGGCGCTGATGGCGGTTTCTTTTTCAGGCGCGTACGCATCATCTTTTACGGGCAGCTTACCAAGCGACTTTACTTTTACATCCAGCCCGATTTCGGAAGCTCCGCATCAGCCACCGGCTTGCATTTCGGGCAATTGCGCGATGCCTATTTTGATTTGGGCATAGATAATAAAAGCGCATTTCGCTTTCGCATCGGGCAAAGCAAAGTGCCTTTCGGTTTTGAAAATTTGCAATCGAGCCAAAATCGCATGCCCTTCGACAGAGCTGACGCACTCAACAGCGCGATAAGCAACGAGCGCGACCTTGGCGTTTTCTTTTACTATGCACCTGAAAAAATCAGGAAGCGCTTTTCGATGCTCGTTAATGAAGGATTAAAAGGCTCGGGCGACTACGGAGTGTTTGCGCTCGGAGTTTACAACGGACAAACTGCAAACAAATCCGAACTGAATAAAAACAAACATTTTGTCGCGCGGCTCTCCTACCCTTTCCAAGTAAAATCACAGATTTTTGAACCGGGCGTACAGGCATACACCGGCAAATACGTGCTGCCCGATGAGTTGCTTTCCAGCGGAGTAAAAGTGCGCGCTGATAAAACATACACGGATGAGCGCGTGGCGTTCTCGTTCATTTTATATCCGCGCCCCTTTGGCATCGCGGCTGAATATAACATCGGTCGCGGACCCGAATTCAACACTGCCACCGATTCAATCGAAACGCAAACACTACAGGGCGGATATGTCACGCTGAGTTATCGGATAGCGGCAAAAAAGCAGTTGCTGTTTCCCTTTGCGCGCGGGCAATATTATGATGGCGGCAAGAAACACGAGCGCGATGCCCGTAGCTATGTGGTGAAAGAGATTGAAGCTGGCATTGAGTGGCAGCCGGTGAAATATATTGAGTTGGTGGTTGCCTATGTGCTTTCTTCCCGCAGGTTTGAAGATTTCACAAAGCAAAATAATCTGCAAGAAGGAAAATTATTACGCATACAAGCGCAGGTGAATTTTTGAGTGAGAAGATATTGCTAAACTGCAATTATCCACTTTTCATATTGCGCATGCGCCAGCCCTATCTTGATTTCACCGAATGAAAAGCTGCTGCCGAGTTTTGCTTTCAGGTTGTTGAGCGTAAGTTCCTTTTCACTTTGCATCACGGTGAGCATGCGTTGCAATTTGTCTTCCGGCATCACCTTGCGGATGTCCAGTTTGCCGAGCTTTATCATCTGCGCCAAATGCCCTTCGATGGTGGTAGTTGTAAGGCTGCGCGCTGTCGCAATCTCTTCTATCGTTTTCCCTTCCTGAAACATGCGAAAGGATTCTAATTGCGTTGTTCCTTTTTCCTTTTTCCTTTTCGGAGCAGCAGGCGCTTCAACGGCAACTTCCATCAGTTTTGTTCGCCACGAAAGGTCGAATGTTTTTTCCCATTGCTCTCCATTGAGGCTCTCGCCTTTTGCCAACGCGCCTGCGAGCGTTGCGAGTTTATGCAACTCTTTTAAACGCATCAGCAGCAGGTCATCCAAATCTTCCAACTCATTTGCATAACTCTTTGCGCGTTTTGCAAACGTCATTTTTCGCTTTTGCAAAAACACATTCGCGCAAATTTCTTTCAGCGGGTTGTTGTAATAATTTTTAGCCGCGATGAGCCGCTCCTCAATAAATGCAAGCCGCGCTTCGCGCTCCGCAAACAAACTTCTCAATTGGTTTAAAAACTTATCGCCTGAATCTTTCAGCGCAGCCGTTAATTGCAACTGCGTAACCGCCCATGATTCATGCTTTTGTTTTTCTGAATGTGATTCCTCTTTATTATAAGTGGAAACATGCTGCTGCCATGCTCTTACCAAATCAGAAAAATCATAAGCGGCAAAAACTGATTCTTCTAAAAATTCCCAAGCCGACAGTTTCAGGATTGTTGTGGCATCGCCCTGCTGGTGTTTTGTTTTTTCAAACCGAATCACTGATTCGTTATTGTCAATTCCCGCAGCAGGAAATGGCGAAGTGAGCACCAATCCGTCAAGGCTGCGCAATCTCGACATCGCAACATAGCTCTGCCCGGCAGCAAACACATTGCGCACATCAATGATTGCTTTGTCAAACGTGAGTCCCTGGCTCTTGTGAATCGTGATTGCCCATGCAAGGCGCAGGGGATATTGCGCAAACGTGCCGAGTACATCTTCTTTAATTTCTTTCGTAGTATCGTCAGTTGAGTAGCGGATGTTTTTCCACACGTATTTCGCCACCTCCACCCGTTTGCCGTCATCCAATTTCACCACCACTTTATTCTCGCTCAACTCTTCCACAATTCCGATTCTGCCGTTGTAGAAACGCATTTCCCCTGTCGGATCATTTTTGATGAACATCACCTGCGCGTCTTTTTTCAATGCAAGATTTCTTTCACACGGAAAAAAATTGTCAGGATATTCGTCTTGTAATTCTGCTTCGTAGATAAATTGTCTGGAAAGTAATTTATCCAACTCGTTTTGATTGATTTGGTCTGCAATGCGGTTGTGCGTGGTGAGCGTGATGTAACCTTCTTCAGGCGCAGGTTTGAATCCGTATTTATGATAGCGGTTCAGTTCTTCCACATCTTCCTGCGTGATGCGATTATAGCGTAGGTTGTTCAAGATGTCTGTGAAAAATTTATCCGATTGCCTGTAAATTTTTTCCAGTTCGATATACACGGGAAAATCATCGCGCAGCGCAACTGCAGAAAAAAAGAAGGGACTCTCATAATATTCCTGCAACACCTCCCACTCTTCCTGCTTCACCACCGGTGGCAGTTGCAGCAAATCGCCAATGAACAAAATCTGCAACCCGCCAAACGGCTTACGGCTTCTGCGCACATATTGCAGCGTGAAATCTATCGCATCAAGCACGTCAGCGCGCAACATGCTCACTTCATCAATGATGAGCAACTCCGCAGTGCGAATTGTTTGCCGCTTCACATCGCTCATGCGGATGTTGCGTAGAATGGTTGCTTTCGTTTCAAATTTTAAATTCTGCGTGAACACCAAATCACGGTGCTGCGGAATAAAGCCGCCAAAGGGAAGCTGAAACTGCGAATGCAGTGTAACGCCTCCTGCGTTCAAAGCCGCAATGCCGGTAGGCGCAGCAACAATCGTGCGTTTGTGCGTAGTCTTGATGATATGCTTGAGAAACGTAGTTTTTCCCGTGCCCGCTTTTCCTGTCAGGAAAACATTGCGACCTGTGTGATTGATGAATTGCTCTGCAAGTTGTAGTTGTTCGTTTTCCATTAGGGATTTGAAATTAGAGATTTCTGAGGGATGCCGCAAATCGCCCTACCTTTGGGTGTCAAGCCAAATTGCATCGGCACCGCGCGGAGGGCTTCTCTCCGCCTTATGCGGGAGACACAGAGGGGTAATATCATCTATTTTCATACCCCTTTGTATTTCCCCTAAAAGTGGAAAAGCCTCGCTCGTTGCAATTTGTCCTGCACACCACCAACCTTCGGGAAAAATGAAAAAAGCGTTTTCTTTTCTGCTATTCTGGGTAGTTGCAAAGGTAGGATTTGCTGCCGTTTCCGTTTACGAACTCTATCCCAACATCCACACCATCGGTATTATGGTGGTGTTTGACGCGCCTGTTTCGGCAACTGTTACTTCTGAAGTTTATTATGAAGAATTTCAAAACGGCAATTGGAGCGTAGTTAAACAAGGATTAGAATTATCGCGCGTCACTACGCTGCAATATTCCGGCTGTATCATCTGGACAAAATCCAACACGCAATATCGCGTGCGCGTCCTCATCAGCGACAGCAGCAGTGTAAAAATGGATTCAACGCAAACCATCACAACGCGCAGCGAGCCGGAAAACAAAACTCCCCTGCGTACTTTTTATGTCAGCCCGAATGGAGTTGGAATTTCCCAAGACATCAATTCTCCCGGAGTGTTAAATCAATCGTTGCTTGATATGCTGATTGCAGGTGATAAAGTGATGCTGTTATCGGGGAAATATTTTATCGGTGAGTTGGAAATTAAAACCAGCGGCTCTGAACAAATTCCAATTGTATTTGAAGGCGATAGCGGAACAATCATTAACGGTTCGTTTGAAAACTCTGTTCAATGGACGCGCGTTTCAACAGACACTGCTCATCGTGATTACACGATGTTCTATGCAAATCTTGGAGCTTTGAATACAAACTGCGTGATTGTGGATGATACTCGCCTGTATCCATACCGCAATTTGCTTGAACTTTCGACATTTCAAACGATTCGCGCGATTGACGGCAACGGGTATGCCTCGGGAAATTTCAACATCGGACTGAGCGGTTTTTTTCGTGATGGAAGAAATCCAACAGCAAATCATTTTCCCTACGTTGGTTTTAATGCGAACACTTACATCAAGTTTGCTGACGGCACTGACACCACAGGAAAAACAATTAAAGTCTCGAAGCAGACCTCTTGTTTTATTGCAAACGGAAAATCAAACATTCATTTCCGCAACATTGATTTCCGGTATTTTGGTACTGCAAAACTTTCAAATCATCGCTGCGCATTACTGTTTGAAGATTGCGATAGCGTACTCGTTGATAATTGCCGCTTTGAATTTTGCGACCGTGGCGCAGTGTTCACCGGAAACTCCGACAACAACATTGTTCAACATTCTTCTTTTCACGATGACATGGGCAACTGGACTTATTTACAATTCAAAGAGACGAATGTAGATTACGGACAACTGAATACGTTTTACCCCAACTATTTTCCTTACAACTATCGCAACGTAGAGCCGGGGCGCGTTTACTTTGACCGCAATTTTACGGGACGCGGAAATATTGTGCGCTATACTGTTTTTGATGGCGGATGCGATGGAATCTCGTGTCCCGTATCACCGGGCGATTCCACCACGAGCAGGCATTTTGATATTTATGAAAACGAATTCATGAATGGCGCTGACGATGCGTTTGAAGTGGACGGCAATGCTTCCAATATCCGCATCTGGGGAAATGTGATTCACAATGTTTCCGGAATCTCTGCCGCTTCTCCCTGCTATGGTCCGGTGTATATTTTTCGCAATGTGATTTATGATTTGCCGGAAGGAAATTTTGAATACATCTACTTCGACATCACCGGCTATCATTTACATTCAGAGCCGGTGAACGCTTCACCGCTAAAACTGAATGCAAACTATTGCGACATTCCCGGCATTGTGTATTTCATGCACAACACCTGCGATGTCGGAACAAGCGGCAGAGGTTTTTACATTCAGCAGCCGCAAGCACAGGCAAGCTGGGCGAACGTGATTTCGCGCAACAACATTTTTTATATCGAGTCTGACGAACATGCGCTGTGGGTGCGCGCAACGGATAAAGTTGATTTGGATTACAACTGCTATTATTCAACGCAGGGCTTCACCGCGCGAAAAGACCGCAACGGTTATGGCGTTTATTATTCGCTTGCCGATGCTTCGCAAAATATTTTGGGTGATGTGAATGATTCCGCTTCCTTCATCGAAACACACGGCTATGAACTTGACCCTTCAGCAGGATGGAGAAATGAAGCCGCGCATGATTATCGGTTGCTTCCTTCCGCAAACATGCGTGATAAAGGAATACACGTTCCCGGAGTGAATGATGCTTTCAGCGAAGCTGCACCCGACTTAGGCGCGTTTGAGTTGGTTGTGATGCGCGATACCACTTTTGTAAATAATTTGATTGAAGTTGCTGACACCGTTATAGCACGCGACACAGTTGAAATTATTCAGACCGGAATTTCAGACACTATCGTTATCACTTCCTCATCAATTGTTTGTGATTCCTTGTTGGTGCGCGGACTTGTCACTCTTGAAACGGATTCTGTTTTTAACGACACCTTATTCATCACAGAAACTTTTTCACAAACGAATCATTTGTTCATCAACTGCGCAGCAACAGTTATTGATTCATTTTTCATACCCGACACAACAAGCGGATTGATTGAATTGGATAAAGAACTTCAGGTTTCCATTTATCCAAATCCAACTGCTGGAATATTTACCATTACAATCACGAACAACCAGGAATTGAAAACAGTGGATGTAAGATTGCTCGAGTTATCTGGCAGACCGGTATTCAGGATGGAAATTGCAGCCAATGAATTTTCCATTCAGCTTCCTTCTGCTGTTGCGCAGGGCATTTATTTTCTTGAATTAAAAACACACGAGAGATTTCTGCGAAAGAAACTAATCGTGATTAAATAGACTGGAGCAATTTTTAAGTGTCGTACACCCAGTTCTATATCCTCTCCATTAACTTCCTCACCACCACTTTATCAATCGGCAGATGCACCGTTTCTACTGTTAGTTCACGTAAGGGCAGCCACCGTAAACCCAAGAGCGTTTCAGTTTCATTCACAGGCAGGAGATGGTTGGGCTTCAGTTCGCCTGTGCGCTGCAACTTGTAATAGATGCTGATAATCTGGTCATCCGCATTAAAAGCGGATTGCTGAAAAAAATCAGTGGTATAAAAATGTTCGGTCACCTGCACCTGCATTCCTGTTTCCTCCAAAAATTCGCGCACAATGCAATCAATCGGTCCTTCGCCCAACTCCAATCCGCCACCGGGAAATTTGGTGACGGGAGATCCGCGCACGATTTCATCAACGATTAGAATCTTTTCATCTTCTATCAGCAAACCGTAAATGCGGATGTTGAACTTTTTAAGCGTCATTGAGTTTATAGCAGTGTTTAAATTTGCACAACAAAACTCAGAGGAACGATGCGTGTTATCAAATCAACAGACGAAGATTTTACAAAACTGCTTGCCGAAAATCCGAAAGTAATCGTGAAATATTATGCTGACTGGTGCGGGCAGTGCCGTTTGTTTTCCCCGAAATTCAATCGCATGTCGGACGATGAAAGCTATAAGGACGTGGCGTTTTTGGATGTGAATGCCGAGAAAAGTCCGGCAGCTCGCAAAGCCGCAGGTGTGGACAATCTTCCCTTTTTCGCCATCTTTAAAAACGGACAATTGGTGGAAGGCATCGCAACATCCAAAGAAGAAAAAGTTATCGAAATGCTTCAAAACATCAACTGATGAAAATTCCCGTAATCAAGCAGCTTGCTGAAAAATATTCCATCCCGCAATTGGCAGAAGCTGAGACTGCGCTGCTCGAAGATCGCGCGCCAACAATAACAGATGCGGGTGATGACGCGGGCGACCAACTCACCAACATCACAGCCGCCATTTGGATAAAAGGTGAGATGGATGAAAAAAGCGTTGACCTAAAAGCCGCTCTCCGCTCTTATACACAGCGAGTAAGAAATTCGATTAGCTGATTTGCTTCAAGAATTATTAGACCCCTTTCATAATTCGCTCTTATATCGCCTCATCTTTATTCTTCTCCAAAGGAGAAGATAGAAGTAAGGAATTATGAAAGAGGGTTATTCAACCAATCCCCTACCCGACTTCTTGATTTCCTTGCTTTCACGCAACTCGTGCATGATGCCGTCAAGGATGCCGTTAATGAAGTCTTTGCTTTTTGGAGTGCTATAAACTTTTGAGATGTCAATGTATTCATTGATGGAAACCTTCACGGGAATCTGGTCGAAGTAAATGAGTTCGCACAGCGCCATTTTCATCAGCACCATGTCAATCCGCGCAATTCTGTCTATGTCCCAGTTTTTCAGCTTGGGCTGAATGAGGGTGGTGAAGCGCTCATTGTTTTCCAGCGTTTTTATTAAAAGCTCTTTTGCAAAGTCTTCTTCAATTTTTTGATTGCTGAATTCAAACAGATTGTTGCTTGGCTCTACAGGCATCTTTTTTAAAATATCTTCCAGCGCGAAGCTGATTTTAGAAAGTTCGTTCGCGCACTCCGGAAAATTATCTTCTGCATATTGCGTGTAAGAAGCGGTTTTCACAATCAAGTTATGGAGCAACAACAGAATATTGCGTTCGCTCTCAATGCTATTTTCCTGCGCACAGTAAAGCTTGTATTCTGTTTTTACGGAAAGGATTTTGAAAAATTCTTTTACAAGCATCGTGTCTTCTTCCGTCATTTGCAGCCTCAGTTGGTCCTGCACTTTCCTGTTGTTCCTTAAAGCATGAATGAAAGGATTGTGCGCCAGACGTGTGCTGAAATGCAAGTCTGCTTCTGTAGGCAGATGCTTGGTTGTTTTGAGTTCTGCTTCTTTTTTGATGTTGTCTGCAATGCGCACGAGCAGGGCTGTTGTGTAATAAAGCAGGCGATAGGCTTTCTCCACATTGCGCTGGAGAACATGAATGGCTTCAGCATGCTCCAATTGGCTATTGTGTTCGATGGAGTAAATCACCTGCATCACTTTCACTCTTAGGTTTCTTCTGCTGAGCATTGCCTTCGTTGTTAAAAGAACTGTTTTGGTTAAAATTGCATCTAACGCCCGCAAAACTAATCTTTCCAAAAAGAGTTTGCAAAGCATTCCATGAAACATCTTCAGTCGCTCAACAAATATTTTTACAAATACCGCTACCGGCTTTCGTTAGGTATTCTCTTCGTTGTTGTCTCAAACTATTTCGGGGTGCTGTCGCCACAGGTTATCCGCTATTCGTTTGATTTAGTGAAGGACAATCTTTCTTATTACAATCTGTTCAGCGGTTTTGAATTGCAAAATAGTTTTTACTCGCTGTTCAGTTCTGCGCTGTTATTTTTCGGCATCACGGTGCTGTTGCTTGCCGTCCTGAAAGGAGTTTTTCTGTTCTTCATGCGCCAAACACTTATCGTGATGTCACGCCTCATTGAATACGACATGAAGAACGAAATGTATGACCACTACCAGCAGTTAAGCCTTGCGTTTTACAAGCGTAACAACACGGGCGACCTCATGTCGCGCATTACTGAAGATGTGTCGCGCGTACGCATGTACACCGGACCGGCAGTGATGTATGGAATGAACCTTCTGGTGATGGTAGTGATGGTGATTTATGCGATGCTGTTAGTTGATGTCACACTTACACTTTATGTTTTAATTCCCTTGCCCTTACTTGCCATCTCCATTTATTATGTCAACAACCTGATTGAACAGCGCAGCGAAAAAATTCAGCAGCAACTGTCGGGGCTTACCACGAATGCGCAGGAGTTTTATTCAGGAATCCGCGTGATAAAATCTTATGTGCAGGAAAAACAAATCCTTCAGTTCTTCGACAAGGCAAGCGAAGACTATAAAGAAAAAGCGCTGAAACTCGCTCGCGTGGAAGCATTTTTCTTTCCGCTGATGCTTCTGCTCATCGGACTCAGCACCATCCTCACAATTTGGGTGGGCGGCATCGGTGTGATGAACGGACGCATCACTCCTGGCAACATTGCTGAGTTTGTGGTGTATGTCACGATGCTTACGTGGCCTGTGACGGCTATCGGCTGGGTTGCGTCCATGACGCAGCGTGCGGCAGCTTCGCAAAAAAGAATCAATGAGTTTCTCGATTCGAAGCCTGAAATTATTACAGGAAATGAAAACGGATTGATGTTGCGGGGGGAGATTGAATTCAGAAACGTGAGTTTCACCTATCCCGACACGGGCGTACAGGCGTTGAAAAATGTTTCCTTCAAAATAAAACCCGGACAAAAACTCGCTATCATCGGGCGCACCGGCTCAGGGAAAACCACGATTGCCGATTTGCTGTTGAGGATGTATGATGTAACCAGTGGCGAGATTTTATTGGATGCAAATAATATCGGCAAGCTCAATCTTTCTGTTGTACGCAGGCAGGTAGGCTATGTGCCGCAGGATGTGTTTCTCTTTTCTGACACGGTAGAGAATAATGTCGGCTTCGGAGTGAAGGAGTTTAACCGCGAGGGCATTGTCAATGCCGCGCAGGGCGCATCCATCCACAAGGAGATAGGAGGACTGCCTAAACAATATGACACCATTATTGGAGAGCGCGGAGTAACGCTTTCAGGCGGACAGAAACAACGAATTTCCATTGCGCGCGCATTTATGAAAAATCCGCAGGTAATGATTTTAGATGATTGCCTTTCAGCCGTTGATGCAAAAACGGAGAAGTCCATCCTCACTGCACTTGGCGAATTGCTTCAGCAGAAAACCGCCATCATTATCACGCACCGCATTTTCACCTCGCTTGATTTCGACACTATCATCGTGCTTGATAACGGCTCGATTGCTGAATCGGGCAAACATGAAGAACTACTTGCACAAAAAGGGCTTTATTATGAACTCTTTGAGGCGCAACGACAGGCAGAAAAAGCGGAGCAGAATTAAGTTATTCACAAGCTATTTTAAATTTTTTTTTGTTGCTCTGTTCTTTTTTTCCTTACATTTGAACGACTGAAATCAATTACATAGTTTTTCAGAATAAAAAAACAAAAAAAACGTGGAGAACGACTCAAGAAAAACACCGGCTGTCTATTCAAAGACGATACGCGCAGGAAGAAGAAGAACCTATTTCTTCGATGTGCGGACAACGCGGGGAAATGATTATTACGTCACCATCACCGAAAGCAAAAAGCGCTTCAACGAAGATGGATATGACCGTCACAAAATCTTCTTGTACAAAGAAGATTTCAACAAGTTCCTTGAGGCGATGAACGAAGTGATTGGACATGTGAAAACCGATTTGCTGCCTGAGTATGACTTTGATGAATTTAACCATGCAGGATATGAAGAAGGCGGTGAGCACCATGACAATCACCGAGGTGAAGAAGGAAGCAATACTGCACCGGAGCCGAAAGTAGAAGTGACTGAAGAAGACAGAAAACAAATGGAAACTCCGCCCCCGCCTATTGATGATGATGATTTGAAAATGTAACATCTAAAGAAAGGCTTCCGCATCGGGAGCCTTTTTTATTTCACTTAATCACCACTTCCTTCACCACCTCTTCACCCGCAGATTCGTTCACTAATTCAATGATGCGCACGCGCGAATACATCAGTTCATTCTTCAGCGCAGGATTATCAAGATAAATAAACAACGTGCCTTTTGTGATATACAACTTGCGTGTGTGTTTGGCTATTGTTTTCCCCATCACCGTTTCCCAAGTAGTCACAAGGCGCGTTTCTGCAATCTTCTGTTTGATATTTACAGAGTTAAACGCATCGTTAATTGCCTGTTTGATGGTCTTTTGGTTGTGTTCTTTCATGCCGTTGTCAAAGTAAAAGAAAAAAAAGCAGGGAATTGTTGCAAAACGATTTCCGAAAGGAAAAATACTATGCTATTTTTGCCCACGGAGGGATGGCAGAGCGGTCGATTGCGGCAGTCTTGAAAACTGTTGAACCTGCAAGGGTTCCGGGGGTTCGAATCCCTCTCCCTCCGCAATTATTAATCAGTAAGGCTGAATTACTGATTTCTCGTCACGAACTTGCATTTGGTAAACATCACTTCGCTTCACGCTGATTGTCCTCCGCTCTTAAGGGCAGTTCTAAAAATTACTTTTTTATTGGGGTCAACATCATTTTCTGGGGACTAGGTATAATTAGGCGAATAATTTTTCTAGTCTAAAGAGAAAGAATTTAACATCAGTAACACCCCTGAGATTGGCTCTAAATCCCTTTACTTTTGAGTTGAATGATTCTGCATAAGCATTGGTACTTCTGTGATCAAAGAAGTTCAGAATATTTTCTAAATGGTATTCTAAAGAATTGACCACTGTATTGAACTCCTCTATTTTAGCTGCTATTACCTTTTCTTTCCATTGATTGAAGCGATTTTGTGCAGTTGACTTATCTGTATTATGGTAGATGTTTCTGAAGTTTACGGTTAGTTCGTAAGCAGATTGTAAGGCTGGATATTTAGCAAAGAGAATAGCGGCTCTTTTCGATTGATTTATAGTCCAGTCTTCCTTAACCCGATAAAGTAAATATCTGCTTCTATCCAATAATTCTTTTAGGGTATCACCATTAGATAACAACTCAGGATGATATTTAGCACCATTCTCTTTGGCTTGCTTAATGGCTGTATTTTCTTCCTCAATCGCTTTCCATCGCAGTTTTATTCGCTGGTGTTGTAAAGCGTCTATAACTAACCGAACAACATGAAAACGGTCAATAACCAGACTACTGTTAGGAAAGCTTTGCTCTACTGCCAAAGCCATATTTCTTGCCATATCTAAACTTACTTCTTTTACTTGATGGCGTTTTGCTAAAGGTATTTTTACCAATACTTCTTGTATAGTTTTAGCTTGTGTACCCTTAATGATGGCTACTACTGATTGTTTATTCTTAACCTTAGTGGTTTTATTAGTTACAAAGGTATAGAGTTCTCCTTTAGACAAGCTCACCTCGTCAATACTTAGTTTATCGCTCATATTTTCGGGGTATAAAAGATATTCTTCCGCATGAGGTAATTGATCCCCTGCTTTATATCCGCTTACCTGATGTTTGTAATGCCGTTGTAATTTTTGGCTATCAACCTTAAAGTAGCTCGCTATGTTGCTCATGGTATCGAGTCGCGTATCCACTTGCATCTTTTAAAAAATCCGATAGTTCACTGGTAAATTTTGAATCATCGGCTATAAATGAAAAATCACGTTTAATGATTACTCCTGTTTCCTTATGACGCCATCTACGTTTCTTAATACGCAGGTAAACTGCCTTACCCCGAAGCGGAAAGTCTTGAAGCAACTTACTCTCCATAAAGCCTTTTGACTCATACTCAGCAGCAAGGAATCCATTAGGAATTTCATTCTTTTCTTGAAAGTCTATCAGCCAATATTCTTCCTTAATTGCTACAAAACACAATGTTTAGAAGTTGGTGATAAGAAAGTAGTCCATCAACTCGGATGGAAAAAACTGATGTAACAGTTTATAGTCTATTGTTTCGATGGCTTTTTGACCGCTAATTTATATCCTATTTTTTTAATTACCCCCCCCAACTTTTAGGGCTGACCCAAATTTTCTCCCCAATATTTCCTCGGAGACTCTCTTAACGCAATCAAGATTAAAGTGTGGGTTTGGCTGATTACTCACTTATTTCTTAAAATTATTCAACAATAAGCAAACAGGAAATGGGCACTCTGTAATCTATCGGCTTTAGTCTGGTTTCATTTGATAAGTTACATCTGGTTGTTCGACTTTCTAAAAGATCCTTACTCTTTCTTCAAGAAACTTTCTTCAAAACTCATTCAATAGCCGCAGTTATTTCCTACCTAAATAATGAAACAAGGGTTCATTTGGAGAAATGCATAAATAAAAGATGCCTCAACAATGAAAAATATTTATCCGCTAAATGTTTCTTACTTTTACTATGAACTAATGAAAAAAAATGACATCAACAAACAAAGCGCAGCTTCCTCCGGGACCCAAAGGAAATTTACTGTTAAGTAAAGACCGAAATTTCAGAAACGACTTGCTTGGTTTTATGGAGCGCAGTGTGAGGCTGTACGATGGCATTTCGCGCATAAAGGTGGGCTTCGTTTATTACGTAAATATTTCAAACCCTGATTATGTAGAGCATATATTTATGAATCGCGACATTTATATAAAAGGTCGCGATAACAAGAATTTGAAGTTTTTGTTGGGCAATGGTTTGCTGACAAACGAAGGTGAATTTTGGTTGAAGCAGCGCAGGCTGATGCAGCCGCTTTTTCACAAGCAAAGGCTGCAAGGTTTTGTGCAGAAAATTTTGGAAAGCACTAATGTTATGATGGCTGACTGGACGCATCGAAGCGGCACACTGGCAGACCTGCACAGTGAAATGACAAAGTTGACGCTAGAAGTGGTGAGCCAGACTTTGATGAGTACAGATGTAAGAGGCGATTTTCAAAAGTTGAGCGATGCTGTAGAATATGTGATGAAAGGTATGATTGAGCGAACCAGTAGCTTTTTGCGCATGCCCTATTGGTTACCCTTGCCAAAGCAAATTGCGATGAGGAAAAATCGCAAATTATTGAATGATACTGTAGCAAAAATTATTGCAGATAGGCACGCAAGCAAACAACATTTTGATGATTTACTTTCCATGCTTTTAGAAGTGGAAGATGCCGACACCAAAGAACGTATGAGCGATGAGCAAATTCGCGATGAGGTGATAACTATTTTTCTTGCTGGGCATGAAACTACAGCAAATGCACTTTCGTTTACATTCTATCTTTTATCCAAACATCCAGATGCTAAGCAGCGCATCGCTGCTGAGGTGCAACAGGTTTTTGGCAGTAATGAAATAAATTATGAAGGCTTGAATAAGTTGGAGTTTACTACTATGGTAATTAAAGAATCTATGCGACTTTTTCCACCAGCATGGGCTATTTCGCGAGAGGTAGCAAAGGACGATGTAATTGACGGTTATCATTTAAAGAAAGGGGATAGCGTGGTGATGTCGCCTTATGTTATTCAGCGATTGGAAAAGTATTGGGATGAACCAAAAGCATTTATGCCAGAAAGGTTTGCCCCTGATAAATTGAAAGGCATTCATCGCTATGCTTATTTTCCATTCGGTGGCGGTGCGCGCCTGTGTATTGGCAACAACTTTGCCATGATGGAAATGCAAATTATTCTTGCTGTTGCGTGCAGCAAGTTCAATTTTTCGTTACCTGAAAACTTTAATTTAGAGCTGGAGGCTTTGGTTACACTTCGCCCGAAAAACGGTGTAAAGGTTTTGATTGAAAAAGCTTGCTAGTTTTATTTAGACCAATAGTCTCCCCACTTTCCGTAAAGTAAGCATAGCAATCTCAAGATGTATAATAAAAAGTGGTCTCCGACTACCTACATTAACAACATACTTTCTCTATCTCGAGTTTGACGCAGTGCACTCAAGATAGAAAAGACTGTAGATAGTGGGATTAATCCTGTTTCCTTCTGCCGCCATCTGCGTTTCTTAATACGCAGGTAAACTGCCTTACCACGAAGCGGAAAGTCTTGAAGCAATTTACTCTCTATAAAGCCTTTTGACTCTTACTCAGCAGCAAGGAATCCATTAGGAATTTCATTCTTTTCTTCAAAGTCTATCAGCCTATATTCTTCCTTAATTGCTACAGAACATAATGTTTGGAAGTTAATGATTAGAAAGTAGTCCATCAACTCGGATGGAAAAAACTGTTGTAACAGTTTATAGTCTATTGTTTCAATAGCTTTTTGACCGCTAATTTATATCCTATTTTTTAATTACTCCCCAACTTTTGAGGCTGACCCTTTTATTGCCTCACCCAATCCATCTTCAGATGGAGAAGGAATATGTGGTAGAATTTTTAGAACTGCACTTAAGTTATAAATCAGGGACATTTTTCAATTCGTAATTCACAAATTTTCATCTTTAAAACTCTCCCTTACATCCCAACACGCAACACGCATTTCTCCTTATCTTTGCCGCCTCAATGAAAAACTTTAGAAATTTCTGCATTATCGCCCATATTGACCACGGGAAAAGTACGCTGGCTGACAGGCTGATTACGACTACGAAAACCCTCACTTCACGCCAGATGAAAGACCAGGTTTTAGACAGCATGGACTTGGAGAGGGAGCGCGGCATCACCATCAAGAGCCACGCGATTCAGATGCACTACATTGAGAACGGAGTATCCTACACGCTCAATCTGATTGACACTCCGGGGCACGTTGATTTTTCCTATGAAGTGTCGCGCTCCATTGCCGCCTGCGAGGGCGCGCTGCTGCTGGTTGATGCTTCGCAGGGCATTCAGGCGCAAACAATTTCAAACCTCTATCTGGCCATCGAGCATCAATTGGAAATTATCCCCATCGTGAATAAGATTGACATGGATGGAGCAATGATTGACGAAACTATTGAGCAGATTGTTGATCTCATCGGCTGCAAAAAAGAAGATATTATTCTCGCCAGCGGACGCACTGGCAAAGGCGTTCCCGAAATCCTCGAACAGATTATCAAACGTATTCCGGCACCTACAGGCGACCCTGATGCTCCGATGCAGGCGCTGATTTTCGACTCCGTGTTTAATTCTTATCGCGGGGTGGTAGCTTACTTCCGCATTTTTGACGGACGCATGCGCAAAGGCGACAAGGTGAAATTTGTGAACACAAAAAAAGAATATCATGCTGACGAAGTGGGCGTGCTGCAATTGGATTATGTGCCGCAGGAAGAACTTTCGGCAGGAAACGTGGGCTATATTATCACAGGTATCAAGCAGTCCCGCGAAATAAAAGTGGGCGACACGATTACACAGGTGAACAATCCCTGCACAGAGGTGGTGCATGGGTTTGAAGATGTGAAGCCGATGGTGTTTGCAGGCATTTACCCGATTGATAATGACGACTTTGAGGAATTGCGCGAATCGCTCGACAAACTACAACTCAACGATGCTTCATTAACCTTTGAGCCTGAATCATCCGCTGCCCTCGGCTTTGGCTTCCGTTGCGGCTTTTTGGGAATGTTGCATTTGGATATTGTGCAGGAACGCCTTGAGCGCGAGTTTGACATGACGGTGATTTGCACTGTACCGAACGTGTCGTATTTCGCTTATGACATGAAGGGCAATAAACTGATGGTGAACAACCCCGTTGATATGCCCGCGCCCGAAACGCTTGACCGGGTTGAAGAGCCTTACATTCGCGCACAAGTGATTACCAAGCCGGAGTATATAGGCGCTATTATGAAGTTGTGCATTGACAAGCGCGGTACGCTGAACAACCAAGTGTATCTTACACCTTCGCGTATTGAGTTGACATTTGAAATGCCGCTGGCGGAAATTGTATTCGATTTTTATGACAAGCTGAAATCTATCTCGCGCGGCTATGCTTCGTTTGACTATCATCCTCTCGATTATCGCCCCGGAGATTTGGTGAAATTGGATATGAAACTAAATGGCGAAAATGTTGACGCGCTGTCAGCATTGATTCACCGCGATAAGGCGTATGACTTCGGAAGAAGATTATGCGAGAAGCTAAAAGAGTTGTTGCCGAAACAACAATTCGTGATAGCGATACAGGCTGCTATTGGCGAGAAGATTATCGCCCGCGAAACCATCAGCGCGATGCGCAAAGATGTAACTGCAAAATGTTATGGCGGTGACATCTCGCGCAAAAGAAAGCTGTTGGAAAAACAGAAAAAAGGAAAGAAGCGCATGAGGCAAATCGGAAACGTGGAAGTGCCGCAGTCGGCATTCATGGCTGTGCTGAAGCTGAATGATTAACGTCCTCGTCATGCTGAGCATAGCGAAGCATCTCCTCTTTTAAATAAGAGATTCTTCGCTTTGCAGAGCCTCCGCACAGAATGACGGAAAACACAAACACATGCAAATCCTTGACGGCAAAAAACTCTCCGCAGAAGTAAAAGAAGAAATCAAACTTGAAGTAGAGAAGCTCAAACTTCAGGGCGGCAAAATCCCGCACCTTGCAGCGGTGCTTGTGGGAAATGATGGCGCAAGCGAAACTTATGTGGGCAGCAAAGTCAAATCGTGCGAGTATGTCGGATTCAAATCAACCTTAGTAAGGAAACCTGATTCCATCACTGAACAAGAGTTGCTGCAAGTAGTAGCTGATTTGAATAACGATGCCGACATTGACGGCTTCATCGTGCAGATGCCACTACCAAAACATATTGATGAGGCGAAAATCACGCTCGCCATCAACCCGGAAAAAGATGTGGATGGATTTCATCCGATTAATGTCGGGCGCATGACGCTGGGACAATCGGCTTACGTTTCAGCAACGCCTTTCGGTATTTTAAAACTGCTGGAGAAATATAACATTGACACAAACGGCAAGCACTGTGTAGTGATTGGCAGAAGCAATATCGTGGGAACGCCTATGAGCATATTGCTTTCACGCAACGCTAAGCCCGGCAATTGCACCGTTACGCTTTGCCACAGCAGAACGAAAGACATCAAATCCTTCACGCTACAAGCAGATATTATTGTTGCCGCAATCGGCAAACCCGATTTCGTAACTGCGGACATGGTGAAGCAGGGCGCAGTGGTGATTGATGTTGGTATCACCCGTGTTGCCGATGCTTCCACAAAATCAGGCTACAAGTTGAAAGGCGATGTAAAGTTTGATGAAGTAGCGCCCAAGTGCAGCTACATCACCCCCGTGCCGGGTGGCGTGGGTCCGATGACGGTGACGGCATTATTGGGAAACACGCTGAAAGCGTGCAGGAAGGAAGTTTATAGTTGACCGTTTTCAGTTGATAGCAAATGCACTACATCCCGCACCTTTCATCTGACAAAAAACTTGCAGCAGTAATTATTGCGCAGCAGTCATTAAAACTGAAGAAGCGCAAGAATGTAACCGTACGGTTATGCGCATCAATCATGTCGCAACAACTTTCAACAAAAGTTGCCGATGTGATTTACAAGCGGTTTCTCAATTTGTTTGATGGAGAAGAACCGAATCCGGAACAAATTCTTTCCATAAAACCTGAAAAATTGAGAAGCATCGGATTGTCGAATGCGAAAGTGATGTATGTGCAGAATGTAGCGCGCTTCGCGCTTGAAGAAGGATTAGACCATAAACATTTAGGCAAGAAAAGTAATGAGGAAGTAATTCTGCATCTCACAAAAATAAAAGGTGTTGGTCGCTGGACTGCCGAAATGATTCTGATGTTCACGCTTGGACGCGAAGATGTATTTGCTGTTGATGATTTGGGCATTCAGCAGGCAATGCAAAAACTCTATCAACTAAAAGCTGCTGATAAGAAATTGTTAAAGAAACGCATGTTGAGCATCTCTGAAAAATGGAGTCCCTACCGCACCTATGCCTGCATGCACTTATGGAGGTGGAAGGATGCGAAGTAGTTTGTTAGCGGAATGCAGCAGGTTTTAATAATTCATTTAAATCACCTTTGCGAAATGTTACTAATATCCAAATGAACACCGGGATAACAAATCTCAATCCCATGCTCTCCACGAAAAGGTAATGCAGCGCATCCATCACTCGCTGCCAAAAGGGAGAAAAATGAATTACCTGTAAAAATTCATTCCGGTCAAATTCATACAGCACCTGAATATACAACTGAAACCAAATCAGCGCGTGCATCAGCAATACCCCAAACGCCAAAGCGAGCAGTTTGCGTTTCCAGCCGATAAAGGGGGTAGCTGCAATTAAAGAGAAAAGCAGCGCCACCTGAAGATAACCGGCATACCAACTGCTCACTTCCACACGCGCATTCTGGTAGGGCTTGTTCGCATCTATCGCTTTATTCATCACTTCCCTGTTCGCAAGCCGCATTTCAGTAGAGAACTTCGGCAGTGCGGGTTTTTTAATTTTCACAAATCCAACCGCGCCCTTGTCAATGAAAGAATAAAAAAACGTCTTTCCGAAACTCCTGTAATACTCCGCAAATATTTTATCGCCCACCGGGCTTGTAATTAAAAACAATCCATAAATGGCGATGAAATAAATTACAAACCTTCCAACAGGTTTCTTTTCATTCATAAACTCCGGCTTTTTGTTGCGACCAGCGAATCCAAATCACCCAGCACACCAGCGCGAGCAGAATAAATACTACCTGCCACACTTCCATGTGCATGAAGTCAAACAAAGCGGGAGCATATAGCCCCGTGAGAAACAAGCTGACAATCCTGATGAGGTTCACCGCGAGGAGAAATGCCACTCCTGCTGCGATGCCCGGCATCTTCTTTTTAAACGATGCGGGGAAAGCAAGCACCGCTGAAGCAAAAAGCGCAATCGGTTCAATCGCATCACAGCCGCGCTTCACGCTGATGGAAAAATCAGCATTGGAGATGTTCATGCCGGAAACAACGGTGCCGTAGCCGAACAGGTTGAGGATGAACCCGGCAAGGCGCGCGTAGAAATGCAGCACCGGGTTGAAAATAGTTTCCGTAAAGAATTCAGTAATCCAAACGGCATAAAACAAACCCATCAGTGCGCCAAACACCAGCAAAAAAAGCAGGATGGGGTTTTTGTCAGCTATGCTTGCTTTCAGCTTATCCTTGAATGAATCACCAGCCTTTGCCTTCTTGTCCTTTTTTCCCATGTTATGTTTCAGGATTCCAGAATGCGAGGTGAAAAAAATAAGCTGCCAGCACCGCAGCCACAGGCGCGCCAAACGGGTCGGCTGTGGTGGGCTCATAGTCAAAGCAGATGATTGCAACAACAAACAGCAGGACTATTACTACCGCCACTACGCCCAGCGTTTTGAGATAAAGCGGCTTGTTAAATGGAATGTGCAATCTCATGTTATCTTCATCACTTTAAAACCACAGGCTTTTGCAACAACTGACAAGTTTTCGTCAGAAACAACAAACGTCCAATCCCTTTCTGCATTCATGCTGAAAGCCCCCAATTGCAGGGCATCAAGGGTTCTAAGACCTCTTTGCTTTCCATGCGTTGCCAATAATTTTTTTGCCTCTTCAATAATGAGGGTTCCAAAAGGCGTGACGTTCATGGTGGCAAGTTCTTCCTCAAAGCCTTCCAGCGCGCGCTTCAACTCATTGTCCTTGATTTCGCCATTGCGGAATTTTCTGTACAGCGCGCTTGCAAACTCCAGAGTTGAAATTTCGGATACCCACACCTTGTTGCCTGCCCGCTCCATTATCTTCCTGACCTTGTCCGACCCGCTCTCTTCGTGAAAATATTTTACGAGAGCGGAGGTGTCAATGAAATAATTCATACCCGGTCGCTTCTTGAAGCCGCAATTTCATCTGACAAAGGAGTTTTGAGATTCCTCAGCGCAGCCCTTGCTTTCCTGCCGCCCGTGCCCGGTCGCAGCGGTTTTCTTGCAGACTTTCGTTTCAGCGTTCTGATAAGGCTCCTCACTAACAGAAGCTCCGATGCTGAAAGTGATTCCATCTCTTTCAAAAGTCTTTCTTTCGCTGACATGGCAATGGTTTTTCCAAAAATAGAATTATTCAGCGGGTTAACCTTTTCAGTGCAATGAACAGCAATGCGCTTTGCCGAAAACTCTAAACTCTAAACTGCTTTCGCAGAACCCCTCCCATACCGCGTCTTCAACACCGCCACCGCCCACTGTTATTTCAAATACGCCTACAGCATGGCAAACATAATTCCTGAGAGCACTCCGATAGTTCCTACCCAGAAGAGAAATAATTTCCAGGACAGCCTCGATTCGGCAAGTGCTATTTCGGTTTTTAAATTGGCGATATCCTCTTTGGTAGCCAGCGAATTTTTTTTATTTTCGAAATCTTCTTTTACCTTTATTCCTCCGACAACTACCTGTGCTTCTTGTTCACCCAATTTAGTTTCTTCTCTCGATATTCCGTTTCTCACAGCAGTTTAATGATAGCTATAATTATTCCGGTGCATGCGATAATTGTTCCCACGGTCCACGTCAGGTTAGCGCGAAACCCTTTTTCCATATCTATTCGTAAATTGTAAATGTCTTCTTTGCTTGCAAGCAAATCTTTTCTGTTTTCAAACTCTTCGCGCACTGTCTGTTTTATGCCTTCCACAACCGTTTGTGCTTCCTGCTCACCCAATTTAGCTTTGAGTGTATTAAACAATGTTTTATTTTACTTCAAAAGTAATTTTTTAGCGGCACTAAATCAAAACAAGGGCTTTAAGAAGAAATGAAATACCACCGCAGCTCTAAACTCTAAACTCCAGCCTTTCCGTAAGCCTTCCCATACCGCGCCTTCCACACCGCCACCGCGCCTATGCACAGCAACAACAGCGCGAAGATGATTAAGCCCCATTCGGAAAGTGTGGGGATGGGGTTATTGCACAGGACGCTTACATCAATCGCTAACGCATTTGAATTAGTCGTGCCCGGAGGTAAGCCCGCTGCACCGGTTGGCGGGGGCAGATAACTTCCGCTCACATAGTAATTGCCATTAGCAGTAGCATTATAAGAAGTAGAAGTCGCTCCGCTGATGGCTACTCCGTCTTTATACCATTGATACGTGTAGCAGGATAAATTCTGGTCATTCACATTTAACACAATCTGATTGTTAGCGCAATCAGGGGTGGCGGCAATAGTAAGCTGTGCATTGGTTTGATCTATTACTGTATGCACTACTCCACGCATATTCGGGTCGGGTCCGTGGGTAAAGCTTACAAGAATGCGGTTGGCAGAATATAATCCCCCTCTTTCGAACCCACCGGTATTAAACATGCCGTTATTAAAAGTATTAAAAGGTCCTACCTTTCCCGTACTATTAAATGTATTGTCCAAAGTGCCATTGCTGTTGAGCCGGTAAATCAATCCGCCCAGTGCAGCAACTCCAATTGCGTATGTTTTATCAGTAGCCATGTCCACTACTATATCATATATCCATGTTTGAGAAGTTGAGTGCTGAAGAGTAACAACTCCTCCGGTGTCAAATGAATTATCAGTCAAGCCATTGGATGTAAACTGCTTTACTTTCCCAATAATGTTCCCTGTAGTCCCACACCCGCCAATAGTGCCGCCAATTCGCATCTTATCCCCGCTGATTTTTCTAAAAGCAATAACATCGTTGCTACTGACACATGGCTGTGCAAAGCCGGTGGCAGTATAGCTGCCGGTGCCAAATGTATTATCCAATGAGCCATCGAGGTTTAATCTTGTGAGATACAGGTCATTGTTCGGGCATCCGGCAGGAGTGCATGCACGGTAACAAAAAACTGCTTTTCCATCTGATTGCAAAATACCCTTGGCTTCTCCACCAGTGGTGATGGGAGGAGTACCATACCCTAATCCCGGATTAAAAGTGTTATCAAAAGTTCCGTTGGTATTATACCTCCGGGAAATATACGTATTCACTCCACACCCACATGAACCACTATAATTTCTTGCTCCCCAGCAGATCGCCTTTCCATCCGGCTGAACAACCACTGCATAATATACGGCAGTGTAAAAGATTGAAAGTAAGTTAGGATTACCGATGAAGGGTTCATTCACGGCATAATTCAACGTGCCGTTTGCATTGATACAGATAATGGCGGCAGCACTGTTATTCAGTCCTGCTATAAATATTTTACCGTTCGCTCCTGTATCCACACCATTAATGACCGATGGAGCATTGTTTGGGTAAAACAATGCCGTGCCCGCGGTGCCAAATGAGGTAACAAGATCCCCGTTGGCATCAAGTTTTGAAAGTCCAATGCTGTACTGGTCAATGGTATAAACAGTTACTACCGAGCCGTCAAGGTATATGAAGGAAGCCTCGACATAATCAGAAATGGGATTATCTGCTGAAGCTCCTCCGATAGTGGCAAGTGCCGTTACCCCGCAACTGGCGCCATAGTTGCGGTCAACGTCCCATGTTTATGATTGCAACTGCGAAATATTCAGCAGACATAAGGCTGTTAGAAGAACAAAAATGTTTTTCATGATGGAAGGTTGGTTTTTATCGGGGTGAATGAAAAAAAATTGTTTTTATGAAAGGTGCTATTCGATGTGATGGGTGCAGGAGGGCGACATAATGGGCGAAAAGTAATCTGTTTTTATAAGAAAATAAATGTGGGGAAATTTTTCCACCTATTTCCGTTAATAAAAAAAATGTTGACTGCCTCTGGTTGGTGAGGATACCAACCCGAAGCAGGAGCGGGGTAAAAAAAGAAGGCGGCAGGCATGGGGTAGAAAGGGGGGTGCAAAAATTTTCGGAAAAATAATCCCCCTCCTTCTTTCTTACAATACCGCAAAACCCCGTTCATAAACCGGCAGATGCGGGAAGCTACGTCTTTTCACCTACTTGTTTTCTGCCATTCATCATTGAGAGAAGTGCTACCACGCATGGCAATAATTCATCTACCGGAAACCCGCAGGAAATTGTATAAAGAATTGTTCTACATTGCCCGCGTTAATCAGCTTACATGAAGAAGATCGACATTGAGCAGTATCATATCCTTGTTTCCGCGCCAAATACAATTCTTGCGCGGGGCATTCAGGCTGTGCTCAACCCGCATCCTTATCACTTTACAGAACACATCGGCAAAGCCGAAGAATTGCTTACGCAGGCAGCGCTCAATACTGACCTGCTGATTCTCGATGCCGACACGCCTGAATCATTCAGCACTACCACCCTTAAAAAGCTGGGCGTGAAATACAAGGGGAAAAAAATTATCCTCATCAACGTGATGCACTATCTGCCCGGCAGGGTTACGCAACTCATCCGCGCAGGAGCCGATGCCTGCATCTCAAAATATACTGGCGACAGTCCGCTGCGCGAAGCGGTGGAATCCGTGCGCAGCGGCAGGCGTTTTTTTTGCAGGCAATGCCAGAGCATGTTGCTCGATGCCTTTGTAACGCAAATACCCAAAGCAGGCAAACGGGAACTCAGCGAGCAGGAACGAAAAACCATCCGCTATCTGGCGCAGGAATATTACAACACCGAGATTGCCGATGCGTTGCACATCAGCCTACGCACGGTGGAAACGCACCGCAAAAATATTATGAAGAAACTCGGTGTGCGCACGCTGGCGGGCGTTACGCGCTATGCCGTAAGGAACGGGTTGGCATAATAAATTACCACGACCTTCAGGTCGTGGAATAAATTAAATAACAAACTTGGCTTTAGCCAAAACACAAGAAGTACAGAAGCAGAGCAAACGAATTGCCACGACCTTCAGGTCGTGGAATAAATTAAATAACAAACTTGGCTTTAGCCAAAACGCAGGAAGCACAG
>Ga0163147_10000352_pt1 | contig 72401 bp, 64 predicted proteins | sample OliLakLV19MP6G1_FD_148597 | JGI IMG/M metagenome (GOLD analysis project Ga0163147, IMG submission 148597) | Freshwater microbial mat bacterial communities from Lake Vanda, McMurdo Dry Valleys, Antarctica- Oligotrophic Lake LV.19.MP6.G1 | ecosystem: Environmental > Aquatic > Freshwater > Lake >... | reverse complement strand
ACAAAACACACTGTGCTCTGGCAGAATCATTCACGCGGGGTGCCTCCGTGTCTACTTGGGCCTTTATTCACTACCCTTTGGACGCAGCGGTGCCCCGCTCAGTTCACTTCTTCATGAATAATCCGGGCTAGCACTAGCTGGGCGCTGCCTTTTTCAGCAGCCCTGGGTATCCCGGCGAAGGCCTGGCATCTACTCACGGGAAGAAGGCGCTGATCTCGTTGGCGGCACGGGCGGTCGCTCCGCCCTTGCCGAGCTTCTCCCGGACCTCCTCCAGGTCTTTGAGCATCCGGTCGCGCGCCACGCCTTCGTCGAGCACCCGCAGTGTTTCTTCGGCAACCCGGGCCGGCGTGAACTCACTCTGGATCAACTCCGGCACCACCACCCGCCCCGCGATCAGGTTCACCATCGCGTAGTTCGAGACGCTGAGGAGAGGTTTGCCAAGGGCGTAGGTCAGCGCGGAGAGTCGATAGACCACCACCATCGGCGTCAGGGTGAGCGCGGTTTCGACGGTGGCCGTGCCCGAGGCCACGATCGCCACCCGCGCGGCCGACAACACATCGCGTGTCCTGCCCTCGATCACGCTCACCCCGGCGTCTGAAGCCGCCTGAAACGCTCCCGTCCGAAGGTGGGGCGCCGCGGCGAGAACGAACTGCAGCTCGGGCCGACGCTTACGCAGCGCGGCTACCGCCGCCAGCATCGGCGGCAGGTTGAAGCCCACTTCCTTGTTCCGGCTCCCGGGAAGAAGGGCGATCACCGGACGACCGCCTTCGAGGCCGAGTTGCGTCGCGATTGCGCCGCGATCCGCGGGCGGCTTCACATGGTCGATGAGAGGGTGGCCGACAAAAGCCACGGGAACGTGAGCGTCGCGGTAGATCTGTTCCTCGAAGGGAAAGATCACCAGCATCTTCGCGACATCGCGCTTCACGTCCTTGATGCGTCCTCGACGCCACGCCCAGAGTTGCGGCGAAACGTAGTACACGACCGGGATCCCGAGCTTCTTGAGTTCGCGGGCGAGACGCAGGTTGAAGTCCGGATAGTCGATCAAAACCGCGACGTCGGGCCGCGACCGCGCGGCTTCCGCGACCACGGAATCGAAGAGCGTCTTCAATCGGCGCAGATGGGAGAGCACCTCAACGAGACCCACCACCGCGAGGTCGCGAAGATGGGCGAGCAGCCGCACGTCCTCTGCGGCGAGGCGATCGCCGCCGAGGCCAAAGGCCTCGAGGCCAGGATGCCGTTTTCGCAGCTCCGCGACGAGCTCGGCGGCGTAGAACTCGCCCGACGGCTCGCCACACGAGATCAGGAGACGGGGCATTCGCCTCTACCTGGCAATCGTCGCTCCGAAAAGATGCGTGTCGAACCAGTCGAGATTCTCCTGCAGGGCGTGGCGCACCGCCTTGGGCTTGTTGAGACCGTGGCCGAAGCCCTTATAGAGGGCGAGCCGCGTGGTCACGCCCTGGTCGCGCAGCCCCTGATACAGCTCGAGGGCGTTCGAGACCGGTACCCGCAGGTCCGCATCGCCGTGCTGGATGAGCGTCGGCGCTTTGGCTCCCTTGATGTAGGTCATGGGCGACGTCTTGCGGTAGATCTCGGGATCGTCCCAGGGGTTCGCTTTCAGGTACTGCCGCGTGAAGGGATGGATGTCGGTGCTGACGTAGTACGTCACCCAATTTGAGATGCCGGCGCCCACCGAGACCGCCTTGAAGCGAGCGGAGTCGTGGGTGGTGAGGAACGCCGAGATGTAGCCGCCCTGGCTCCAGCCCATGACGCCCACCTTCGCCTGGTCGACCAGGCCCTTCGCCACCAGGCTGTCGATGCCGGTGTTGACGTCCCAGGCATCACCAACCCCGAGGTTGCGGACATTCAGCGAGCGGAAGGCTTCGCCGTAACCGGCGCTGCCCCGGTAGTTGGGCTCGAGGATCAAGGCCCCCTTCGCGAGCCAGCTCTCCATGGGATACACGTAGGTCGCGCCGAAGAGGCTCGGCCGTGAAACCCCGGTCGGTCCGCCGTGGATGATGACCAGCAGCGGCGCGGGCGAGCCGGGCTTCCACCCCGCGGGCTTGCGCAGAACACCTTCGATCATGGCCCCGTCCGAACTCTTCCACGACACCACTTCGCTCGTGCCCAACGTCATCGAAGCGACCTGGTTCCCAAGATCCGAGACCTTCCGTGCCGCGCCGCCCGTCGTGCCGGCGAACACCTCAGGGTAGGCCGAGGCCGAGCTGCCCACGAAGGCGACGCTCGTTCCGTTGTCATTGAATGAGAAGCCTGACGCGATGGGCTGGCCGAGGTTCACGCGGGATACCGTCTTGGTCGCGGGGTCAAGCTTGAAGAGCCCGGCCTCGGTCTTGAGGTTGGCGGCGAGGAAAAGTCCGGCCTTGTGCCACGCGACGAGCTGTGGATCCTCGTCGAAGGTGACGGACAGCGCCGTGATCCCCCCGCCCCTGGCCGGGATGACCGCGATCTTTCCGTTCTTGTAGTAGAAGGACGACACCTCGAGCATGGCCGTGGCGAAGGCGATCTGCTGTCCGTCGGGGGAGTAGCGGGGATTGTTATCCGGCCCCTCCTGAGTGACCAGCGCGCGTACCGTCGCGTTCTCGGTGTCGACCACCGAGATGTTCATGGTGACACCGAAGGACGGATCCGAACTCTGGGAGAAGTCAAAGGCGATCTCGCGGCCATCCGGCGACCAGTCGAACGAGCCGACCACGAAGGTTCCCGAAGTCAATCGCTTCGCCTCGCCGCCTTCGGCGCCCACGACATGCAGATGAGCGAAATTCGTGGCTTCGTCTTCGATGGTCACGTCGCCATACTTTTTCTGCCGCTCTTTCAGGGCCTCGTTCTTCGGATCGGTGGCCACGAACGCGATGCGCTTTCCGTCACGCGACCAGGCGAAACGCGAAACGCCTTCCTCGCCCGACGTCAGCTTCCGTGATTCACCGCCCGAGAGATCGATCACGTAGATCTGCCGCTTTCCATCCCGGTCGGAGATGAAAGCAAGGGACGATCCGTCGGGCGAGAAGGCCGGAGACTCCGTGGACTTCCTCCCTCCGGTGAAGAGGGCGCCTTTCCCGGTCCGGACATCGGCGAGCCAGATCTCGGTTTCGAAGGTGTTGTCGTCCCAGTTGGCCTTTCGGACCACGTAGGCGACGCGCGACCCGTCCGGAGAGAGAGCCGGCTGAGAAGCCCGTTTGAGGGAAACCATCTCATCGATGGTCGAGGCCTTGGTCTCCGCCGCGGCCAGAGCGGGCAGGATCACGACCAGAATCAGCAGAAGAAACGGGGGGGGAATTCGTTTCAGGGTCACATCGTATTCCTCGCAAAGTGCTGGAGTTGGCGGGCGTCTGTGTGCAAGGATACAGACCTGCGACCGCGGGATGGTCTAGGGTCATTGCGGGCCCGCTCCCAATCTTTGGGCGCCCCGCTCACAAAGAGGCACCCATATGAAACCATCCAGCTTCCTCCTGACCGTGGCGCTCCTGCCTCTAGGCTGCGGCCCGGCCGGGCAGAATGTCCCCGCGTCTGATCCGAATGCCCCCGCTCAGCCAGCTTCGGGAGGCGCCGCGTCGCGCCCGGCCAGCGGATCGAGCGCTTCCGCTCCGGCCGCTCCGAGAACGGCTCCGGCGGAGCGCCAGGCTATCGAGACGCCACGTCGGCGTCTCGTCGTGCCCGAGGGGACGCTTTTGCCTATCGAAATTCAAAGCACCCTCTCGACGGACTCGAGCCAGGAGGGCGATGCCGTTCTCGCCGTCCTGACCGAGAGCGTTCCCCTCGACGGCTTCACTCTGGACAAGGGCGCCGAGGTTCGAGGTCGCGTCTTTACTTCCGTTCCGGCCAAGAGAGTGAAGGGTCGCGCGCGCCTGGTCTTCGGCTTTGAGGCGGTCATGGAAGGCGGCGAGAAGCTCGCGATCAGCACCGAGGCCATCGACACGTCCGCCAAGTCGACGGGCAGCAAGGACAAGAAGATCATCGGCGGCGGCGCCCTCGGCGGTCTGATCGTGGGGGCCATCAAGGACGGCAAGAAGGGTGCGGCCATCGGCACCGTCATTGGCGCCGCGGCGGGCGGGGGTGCTGTCCTCATCATGAAGGGCGACGAGGTCGAGATACCCCGCGGAGCTCAGATCACCGTGGTGGTCACGCGCTGAGCCTCCGCTCCAAGGCCGCTTTCGGAAACTTCGACTCCATCTGAGCGCTCTGACCCAAGCCACCCAAGCCCTGGCTCACTCCCTCCCCGACTTGACCTCGGTCCACAGACGATCGTGCCGCGCTGCTAAAGCGCCCAGATCCTCGTAAGACCGCAGCCGCTTCATCGTGGCGGCATCTGGGAACATCGCGGGGTCGTCGCGGACTCCTGGAGGCAGCAGCTCGCGGCCGGCCTTCGAAGGCGTGGAGTATCCGGTGGTGAGAGAGATCTCGGCCGCGATCTCCGGTTCCATCACGAAGTCCAGGAACTCGTGGGCGAGGTCCTGGTGAGGCGCGTTCGCGGGGATGGCCAGGCTGTCCGCGAAGAGCATCGCCCCCTCTTTGGGAATCGTGAAGCGGACCCAGGGCGCCTCCCTCATGATCTTGGCGATCTGACCTGACCACGATTGAGCGAGGACCACCTCGCCGGAGAGGACCGCGTCGGCGAAGCTGGCCGAGTCGTACGCCCTCACCAGGGGCTTCTGGTTGATCAGGATCTTACGGACCCGCGTTAGCGTCTCGGGATCGACGGTGTTCGGATCGTCTCCCAGCAGGAATGCGCCGAAGGCCACCGCCTCCCGCGCGTCGTCGAGCATGAGGATCTTTCCCTTCCATCGAGGATCAAGAAGGGCGTTCCAGGAATCAACCACTGGAACACGCCGGACGTCTGATGCGATTCCCGTCACTCCCCAGAGGTAAGGGATCGAATACCGGTTCTTGGGGTCCCACGCCTGGCCTTTGAATTCCGGCGCAGTGTTTCCAAACTGCGGGAGCCGGTCGAGGTCGAGCTCGGCGAGGACCCCGGCCTCGATCAACGGGGCCAGGGTGTAGGTCGGCGGACAGATCACGTCGTAGCCCGGATTCCCCGCGAGCATCTTGGAGAGCAGGGCTTCGGCCGAGTCGTAGACGTCGAGATTCACGCGAGCGCCGGTGCGTTCCTCGAACTTCCGGATCGTTTCGGGTTGGATGTACGCGGACCAGAGGTACAGGTTGAGTTCGCGGCCTCCCTTTTGTTGAGCCCGGGCGAGAGCCACCGGGGTCAGCAGAATCAGGAGTCCAAGGGCCATGGCGCCGGCCGCTATCCGTGGCTTCGACTCGATCAGGGCGGTGGCGAGGAGCAGCAGGGTCGTGGCCCCGAGCAGCAAAGTGGAGGCGGCGGCGATCTCCGGCGAAAGGGAACTCTTGAGCAGCGAGTAGATGTAGACGGGCAGCGTGGTGCTGCCCGCACCCGAAACGAAGGACGTCACCACGTAGTCGTCGATGGACAGCGAGAAAGTCAAAAGTCCCGCGGCGACAAGTCCCGGGGCGAGGAGGGGCAGGGTCACCCGTCTTAAGACCTGGCTCGGCGTGGCCCCAAGGTCGCGTGCCGCCTCCTCGACATTCACGGGCAGCGAGTGAACGCGGGCCCGGATCACGAAGTAGGCAAAGGAGAGGGTGAAGACGACGTGGGCCGCCACCACGGTGGTGAGTCCGAGCGGGATGAAGAGGCGGGAGAAGAAGGCGAGAAGCGAGGCTCCGAAAACGATCTCGGGCGTCACGAGAGGGACGAGGAACAAGGAGGTGATCCGCTCGCCGGTCCGTGCCGACGTGGACCGGGTTCCCAGGGCGGCCGCGGTGGCGATAATCAGGACGATCGCGGTGGCGAGGGTGCCCACGATGAGCGAGTTCTCCATGGCCCGAATCAGCGGACCGTTGTTCAGCAGCTTCTCGTACCAGACGAGGCTGGGGCCGTCGAACGAAGAGGAAAGTCGCGACCTCGAGAACGAAAAGACCGCGAGAGCCAGAACCGGAAGATGAAGGAACAACAGCGTCGCCACCAGCAGGGTCAAGAGCCGCTTCATGCCTGCGCCCTTCGCAGGAAGCGGCCGAAGATCAGGAACGCGCCGAGAGTGAGGAGGGCAAGTGAAAACGCCATGGCCGAACCGAACGCGGGGTCGCGGGCCTGGCCGAACTGGCTGGTGATGAGGGTTCCGACCCAGGCGGTCTTCGCTCCACCCAGCAGGTCGGGGACGAGTACCGAACCCAGGGAAGGGACGAAGACGAGGACGCACCCGGCCACGATTCCGGGAAAGGCGATCGGTATCACGATGCGTGTGAGGACGGTCGAAGGACTCGCGCCAAGGTCCTGCGCGGCGTAGATCAGCGAGGAGTCGATGCGTTCCAGGGACGCGTAGATGGGCAGGATCATGTACGGCAGCTCGACGTAGAGCTGGCCCAGCGCGACCGCGGTGGTGGTGTAGAGAAGGCTTGGAGAATCGGAGCCAAGGAGAGTGAGGAGCTGAGAGAGCAAGCCACCCGAACGCAGGAGGAAGACCCACGCGTAGAGCTTCACCAGAACCGAGGTCCACAGGGGAAGGGTTACGAGGAGCAGGAACGAGCCGCGCCAGCGCGGCGGCACCGCCCGCACCAGAGCCCAGGCCACCGGGAAACCGACCAGAAGCGTGACCACCGTCGTGCCAAATGCCATGGCCACACTGCGCCAGAAGATCGTGGCGTAGAGGGGATCCAGGAGCCTCACCCACACCGAGGCGTCTCCGGTGAGGGAGAGCAGCATGAGCTGAGGAGCGAGGAAGAGAACCAGGAGGGTCGCGAAGGCGGGGAGGAGAAGATGATTCGTCTTCACGGCCGCAGACCAGTCCACGAGCCGGCCTCGATGTCGAGCGCGACATCGTCGCCGGCACCCAGCACCTCCCGGGGCGCTACGTTGGCGACCAGTGTGACCGCGCCGACCAGAATCTGGCAGCGCGTGGCTTCGCCCAGATAGCGCACTTCGGTGAGAGTTCCGCGCAGACCGCGGCCTTTTGCGGTGAGGCGGATGTGTTCTCCGTGCAGGCCGATCTGCATCGTCTCCCCCGGTGGCGCATTCGGGATTTCCACTTCGGCGAAACCGAGATCCACCCGCGCGGCCGCGCCGTTCCGCGACACCACGCGGCCTTCGAGGATGTTCTCCATGCCGACGAGGCGGGCGACGTAGACACTGCTCGGCCGCTCGAAGATCTCCTCGGGCCGGTCGTATTGCGCGATGTTCCCCGAGCGCATGACCGCGATCCGGGACGAACATTCGATCGCTTCCTCGAGATCGTGGGTCACCAGGATGAAGGTGATCCCGAGCGAACGCTGGAGCTCGACGAGTTCTGTGCGCATGGACGAACGTAGCTGGGCGTCTAAGGCGGCGAGAGGTTCGTCGAGGAGAAGAATGTCGGGCTCGAGCACGAGAGCGCGGGCCAGCGCCACCCGTTGGCTCTGACCGCCCGAGATCTCCTCCGGCGCCCGTCCGTCGAGGCCAAGGAGATGGACCGCGGCGAGGGCTTTCCCTACCCTCGAGCGGATTTCATCCTCTCCGCGGCCGCGAATCCGCAGGCCGAAAGCGACGTTCTCGAAAACGCTCAGATGGGGAAAGAGGGCGTAGCTCTGGAAGACCGTATGCACCGGCCGCAGGTGAGCGTCCATCGAGGTCACGTCCGCGCCGGAGACGGAAATCCGCCCGGAGTCAACCGCGTCGAGCCCGGCGACGAGGCGGAGAAGGGTCGTCTTGCCGCAACCCGATGGGCCGAGCAGAGTGACGAACTCGCCCGGCCGCACTTCGAGGCTCACGTTCTCGAGGACCGTCGTGGAACCGCGTTTCTTCGAAACCGACTCGACGGAAAGCGAGCCGCGGGAGTTCATTGTTGGTGGGTCTGGGCTCACGGTTGAGCGACATTATTTCTCAGGTTTCACGCTTGACTTGGCCCGCCCGCATAAAAGACAGTAGATAATCGTCGCGCGGCCATTGTTGGCTCCCGGCCTACGTCGCCGCGCATAAGGAGAATCGAGATGGGTGAAGCACTTGGAATGATCGAGACCCGTGGTTTTGTGGCCATGATCGAGGCCTCAGACGCCATGGTCAAGGCTGCGAAGGTCACAATCGTGGGCTGGGAAAAAATCGGTTCCGGATACGTGACCGTGATGTGCCGGGGCGATGTGGCCGCGGTCAAAGCCGCCACCGACGCGGGTGCCGCCGCCGCGCGCCGGGTGGGCGAACTCGTCTCCGTCCATGTCATTCCGCGTCCGCACGACAACCTGCAGGACGTCTTCGCGATCGGCAAAGCCGCCAAGTAGCGTCACCCGCAGGCCGCCCGAAGCCTCGGGCGCCTTGCGGCACGTGGCCCGGAGCGAAGAATGCAGGTCGGTCGAGTCGTCGGCACGCTGGTCGCCACCCGCAAGGACGAACGCCTGGTGGGGACGAAGCTCCTCGTCGTGCGCGTCATGGATCCTGCTTTCAAGGAAGAGCAGGGCTACGTGGTCGCGGTGGATACCGTAGACGCGGGTCTGGGCGACCGGGTTCTGCTGGTGGCCGGCTCGTCCGCCAGGCTCGCCCAGGGCATGAAGGATGCGCCCATCGACGCCGCCATCATCGGCGTGGTCGATCAGGTCGAACTCGCAAGGCCGCGCGTCGCCGAGCATGAACCGGCGAAGCCCGTCGCCGTGAAAGCCTGACCCATGCAACTCGGAATTGTCCGCGGGACGCTCGTGGCCAGCCGGAAGGATGAGCGCCTCGAAGGCATCAACCTTCTCGTCATCCAGCCGATCAAGCCGGATGGGACGTCCACCGGCAAAACCCTGATCGCCACCGACTCGATGGGCGCCGGCCCCGGCGAGCGTGTCTTCTGGGTGAAGTCGAAGGAGGCGTCAAATCCTTTCGCGCCGATTGAAGTTCCCACCGACGCCACCATCGTGGGAATCGTCGATCTCGTCCACGTCGAGGCCTGATCGCATGTTGATCGGGCGGGTGATCGGGAATGTCGTGGCCACCAAGAAGAACCTGAAGCTCGACGGCGAGAAGCTCCTTCTGGTTCAGCCCCTGGAACTTTCGGGCGCTGCCAAAGGAACGCCCATCATCGCCATTGATCGGATGGGGGCCGGACCAAAGGAGCGGGTCCTCTACACTCAGGATGGCCGGACCGCCCAGCAGATTCTCGGCCGCGGAACCGCCGGAGTTGATGCCGCGATTCTGGGTGTGATCGACGAGATAGATTTTGGGCCGCCCGTGGTTACGGTCACTCAAACGAAAACAAACGCGCATGGATGACGCCAAAATCGACTTGATCGCGCGAGAGGTTCTCACCAGCCTGAAGAAGGCTCGGGCTGAGGGGGCCTCGTCTGCCACAAAGGCGCCGGCATTGGCTCAACCGGTGGCCCCGACTCTCCACCCGTCACTCCAACTCCTGTCGGTGGCGGGCGGCGTGGTGGGCTCGCCCTGCATCATCGAGCCTCACAAAGCGTGTGTCGGCTCATTGAGGTGCCGAACCTTCGGTCATTAAACCAACGAGCCCCGTTCCACCCCCAACCAAGGAGAAAATCATGAGTCCTCAAAAACTTCGCAATCTAGGCGTTTTCGCAGGTTTTCTCGGTCTGTGCGGGTCGGCGGAGGCCCAGATCTCCCGCGTCTTTGTTTCCGTTATAGGAAACGACGGGAACAATTGTGCCAGTCTCGACACCCCGTGCCGGACCATCGCGGGAGGTATCGCTTAGGTCGACGCCAAGGGTGAGGTCATCATTATTACTTCCGGAAGCTACGCGGGCGGGACGATCACCAAGGACGTCAAGATCAACGCGGCGCCCGGGGTGGTGGCCTTCTCCGGACTGGCGTTCGTGATCAACCCAGGGTTCGGCAAGACCGTCGTCCTGCGCAATCTCACCATCAAGGCGGCGACCGCGGGTACCGGCAACGGTGTGACGCACAGTTCCGGCAATCTCATCGTTGAGAACTGCGTCGTGGACGGTTGGTTCGACGGTATAAACGCCAATCTTGCTGGCGCCGCGGGCTACCTCTCCGTGAACGCCACGACCTTGAGAAACAACACCAATGTCGCGGTTTCCCTGAATTTGGTGAATGCGAGCGTGAGCCAGGTGCACGCCACGAACAACGGCGCGGGTATCGCGGCCGCCAACCCGCCCACCAGTGTCATCCTGTCCGGTTCCGTGATTGTCGGGAACCAGGCCGGAGTGGCGCAGTTAATGGGCGCCTCCTTCGTATCGATGGGGAACAACGTGATCGAAGGCAATCTCATGAACTCTCAGGGCACCATCACCCCAGGAACCCTGAAGTAGGGCGCAACCATCAAGACGCCGCGACCGCTGACGGCCCATGCCCTAGACTCGGAGCCTGTCTGCAAGAACTCTGCCGACTTCGGGGACGCTGAAGTAAACTCCGCGGCTCTCCATGATTGAGCCGCTAAAGGCGTACCGCAGGGCCCTCGTCACCGGCGGCGCCGGCTTCATCGGCTCTCATCTGTGCGACGCACTGGCCGAGGCTGGCCTTGAGGTTGTCTGTGTGGACGATCTCTCGGCCGGCTCGACCTCAAACATCGCCCATCTTGAGGGCCGTCCCGGATTCCGTTTCGTGCAGGCTGACGTCGCCGACGCCGCGGCCATCGACGCCGCCATGGCGGGCGTCGGCGTCGTCTTTCATAACGCCGCCTGCAAGAAGGGCCTCGCCGTCGTCGACCCGTCCCGGGATGTTCAGACGAACGTCCGCGGCACGCTCAACATTATGGAGGCGGCGCGCAAACATCGCGTTCGACGCGTCGTCCATGCGTCCACCGGTTCGGTTTATGGCGAGGCCGTGTCGTTTCCACAAGACGAAGATCATCCGCTCAGACCAGTGTCCCTTTACGGCATCGACAAGCTGGCCGGCGAGTCGATCGTTCTGCTCTGGGGACGGGACCACGGTATCGAGACCAGTGTCCTGCGCTACTTCCACGTCTATGGTCCGCGTCAGTCGGCCGGCGACTATGGCGGCGTCATCGCGATCTTCGCGAAGCGGCTGCTCGAAGGCAGCACCCCCACGATCTTCGGCGACGGCACCCAGCAGCGGTCTTTCACGTACGTTGGCGACGTGGTGGGCGCCAACCTGCTCGCCGCCTCAAGTCCCGACGCGGTGGGCCGGGTCTTCAACTGCGCTTCCGGGCTGCGGATCACCATCCACGAGCTCTTCAACCAGCTCGCCACCCTCGCCGGCCGCGGCGGCGTGCAGCCCCGGTTTGAAGCCTGGGCTCAGGGCGACATCAAGATCTTCGATGTCTCAAACCGGCGCATCGGCGAACTGGGCATGAAGGAATGGACCCCCTTTGACCGTGGCCTCGACAAGACCTTCGCCTGGTTCAAGGACCAGCACGAGGCCCGGGTCGCGCCCGCGCGCGTCTGAGCGAGGCCTCCTTGTTCCGCAATCTCAAGGTCGGCGTTCTCGTTCCCGCGTTCAACGAAGAACGCCTGATCGCACGCACCCTCGCCGGGATGCCGCCCCTCGTCGACCGGATCCTGGTCATCGACGACGGCAGCTCGGACCAGACGGCCAGCCTTGCCGAAGCCACCGGAGATCCGCGCGTCGAAGTGATTCGCCACGGTGCGAATCGCGGCCTCGGTCAGGCTCTTGCCACCGGCTACCGGCGCGGAGCGGAACTCGCCGAGATCGACGCCTGGGTCGTGATGGCGAGCGATAACCAGATGGATCCAGCCGACCTTCCCGCGGTCCTCACGCCGATCGCTCTTGGCCACGCTCTTTACGTCAAGGGCAACCGCCTCTTCTACCCCGGCGTGCGCAACGTGATGCCGAAGCACCGTTTTCTCGGCAATGCCGCTCTCACCCTCCTCACCAAGTTTGCCACCGGCTATTTCCATCTCGTCGATCCCCAGTGCGGCTACACCGCCATTCACCGCGAGGCCCTGCGCTATCTCGATCTCGAGAATTCGCACCAGGGGTACGGATACAACGCGCACCTGCTGATGCAGCTCAATCTCTACAACGTGCCGGTGGTGGACGTTCCGGTGCGGCCGGTCTACGCCGACGAAGTCAGCAAGATCCGCCTTGTCTCCTACATCCCGCGGGTGAGCGCGTTGCTGATCCGCTGCACGTTCAACCGCATCGTGCACAAGTATCTGGTCCGCGATTTCCATCCCGCGGGAATCGCCTACGCGGCGTCTCTGGTCGCCTGGCCCGTGGCCCTGTGGTCCGGTCTGGTTCTTCTGGTGCGGCGGCTGTCCGAGATCAACCAGCCCCTGGGCCTCGACATGCTGCCGACCCTGCTCCTCTTCATGCTGTCCTCCCTGGCCGGCACCATGCTTCTGCTGGCCGCGATCTGGATGGACATCGAGTACTCCAGGTCCAGGCGTTCGCCCCTCGCGTGAATCAGCGGCTCGACGAGGGCCTCGACGTCCGCCCGGGAAGCGACCCCTCCGTACGCGCTTTCTGTGAGACGCATCCCCAGGCCTCGCCTTACCACGATCCTTTCTGGTGGGACCTTCTCACCAGGTCCTTCGGGTACCGGTCGGTGGTCGTTGCGCAGACGCGTGGGGACCAGATCGTGGGCGCGGCTCCCGCCTGCGTCGTGAGACCGATCATGGGTGGCAGACGCCTCGTTTCGCTGCCCTTTTCCCACGACGTGCTCCCGCTTTGTGCCGAGGGAGGCTCGGCCGAGGCGCTCCTCCGCGGCCTCCGGCTGGCTGCCCCGGCGCTTGGCTGCTCCAGCATTGAACTACGGGGTTCTTCTCCCGCCGGCGAGGGATTTATGGCCCAGCCCGCACTGCTGCAAACCCGGGTGAGCGTTTCGGACGACGATGCAGCGCAGCTCTCGCGGATGAAGGAAAGCACACGGCAGCAGACCCTTCAGGGTCTCCGTTTCGCCGGTCTCGAAGTGGCGACCGCGCGAAACACCGAAGACCTGCGCGTGTCCTTCCATATCGTCTCTTTAACCCGCCGCCGCAAGGGAAGTCTCACGTATCCCAGGGCCCTCTTCGAAGGACTGTTGCCGTGGGTCGAGGCGGGCCGGGCGCTGGTCGAGGTGGCGCGGCTCAATGGGCGTCCGATCGCCACCACCGTGACTCTTCTGAAGAACAGGACCGCGATCTATATGTATGGCGGAAGCGACGGTGGCGAGGAGTCCCTTCGCGCCCGGCCTAACAACGTGCTTCTGTTTCGCGCACTCCGTTTCGCGCGCGAGGCCGGGGCGAGGGTTCTGGATCTCGGCACCTCTCTTCCTTCCCAGACCGGGCTGGTCCGCTTCAAGGAGGGGCTCGGCGGCGTCACCACGCCCCTCGAGTATCTTGCCTGGCCACGTCCGGTTCCGAGGCCTGACCAGGACGGCGCGCTCGCTCGCCTCGCGGGCGCCATTCTCACCCGCCTTCCTCTCCCGATCTTTGAAAGAATCACCCCGTTCGTTCTGAAGCAGGTGGGCTGATCGAATGCTGGTGATCTACGACGATGTCGAGAGGCTCCGCTACTGGGAGACCTTCTGGGCCACGGTCGGCCGCGACGTGGACGAAGTCACGACGGAAGACTTCTATCCCTTCTTTCCCCTGTCGAAGTACGTCCGCCCGGGCGAGCGTGTTCTTGAAGCGGGCTGCGGCATGGGACGCGTGGTGAAACACTTCGCGCGAAAAGGCGTGCGCATGGTGGGTATGGACTACGAGCCGCAGTGCATCCTGCGGCTTGGCGCTCAGGATCGCTCGCTCGACCTCTACGTGGGCGACGTGGACTCCCTGCCCGATCCGGACGCGTCATTCGACGGGGTCGCCGCCTTCGGGACGTTGTCGAACCTCGAAGATCCGCGCCGTGCTCTGGACGAGTTCCGCCGCGTGCTCAAGCCCGGGGGCTGGATGGTCGCAAGCGTCACCAACGATTCGCTCCTGCGCCGCGTCCTCACTGCGATTCAGCACGCCCGGCTCAAGCAACGGCGTTTCGCCATGGTCGCCTACACCCGGAACGAGTGGACGCGCATGGTCGAAGCCGCGGGGCTCGAGGTTGTCGAGACCACGCCCATCGTCACCCGCCTTCCCATCTGGACATTCCTGCCGTTTCTGCGCAGCTCGAAAGCGAAGACTCTGGAGTGGACCACCGCGCGCGACGGCGACCGCGGCCTAGCACTCAACCGCGCGGGCGAGTTACTCTTCACTCTCGCGTTCCGCTACTTCCCCTTCGTGGTCTCGCACGGGGTGGTGGCCGTGGCCCGAAAGCCCCGCGCATGAAGCAGAAGATCCTCTTCCTCAATCCTCCGAGCCCGGACGGCCGTCTCTACAACCGGCACGTGATGGATCCGCACGTCTCCAAAGGCGACTATCTCTATCCGCCCTACGATTTTCTTCTTCAGTCCGGCTTTTTTGCTCCCCACGACCGCTTCTCGCTCGAGATCATCGACGCCATCGCCGTGGGTCTCTCGGCCGACACGGTTCGCGCGGAGATAGCCGAGCGCGCTCCCGACGCCATCCTCGCTCTCATCGCTCCCCAGTCCCACAAGGGCGACATGGCTTTTCTGAAGGGAGTCGCGGAGTCTCGGGGCGTGCCGGTCTTCGTGATGGGCGCCGTGCCGCACGCGCGCCGCGGAGAAGTGCTGGAGCGCAACCCCTGGATCAAGGGGGTTCTCATCGATCCGATTTCGCCTTCGCTTCGAGACCACCTCGACGGAGCGAGTGGGCCTTTGCCATCGCTCCTCCTTCCCGGCCTCCCCGCCTTGCCCGATCTCAAGGCCCGCACCATGAGCATCCCGATGCCGCGGCATGAGCTTCTTCCTCTGACCCGCTATAGGTATCCCGCGATGTGGTCGGACCGGTTCACCAGCGTCCTCAGCTCTTATGGATGTCCGTTCCAGTGCACCTACTGCGAGGCTCCGGGTTTCGGGTTCCGGCAGAGGCCGGCGGAGGAGACCATCGAGGAACTCAAATACGTGGCCTCCCTGGGCGTCAAAGAGGTGTGCTTCAAGGACTGGACGTTCGCGGCGAACCGCGCCCAGACCGAGGACCTGCTCAAGCGGATGATCGACGCGCGCCTCGACCTTCACTGGTTCACGTTCTCGCGCGCCGACGTTCTCGACCGCGACCTTATCAAGCTGGTCAAACGCGCGGGTTGCCATACTCTGCAGATCGGCGTCGAGAGCGCTCAGACCGACGCGCTCAAGAAGTACCAGCGCAAGATGGACGCCGGACGGCTCCGCGAGGTGTTCAGGGCCTGCCGCGAGGAGGGCGTTTCGACCCTGGCCACCCTGATTCTCGGCATCGAGGGCGATGATGAGGCGGGGATCGATGCCACCATCCGGTTCGTCCTCGAACTCGATCCCGACTACGCGTCCTTCAACATCATGACACCTCTCCTCGGGTCGAAGCTCCGTGAGGACTGGGAGAACCAGGGCCTCGTCGATCGCGACGACTACGAGGGACAGGACTCGACGCGGGCGGTCATCGGCAAGGAAGCGACGCACGCCATCGGAAACAGTTCGCTCTCCCCGCGGCGGCTCGAGCAACTCCGGAATCAGGCCATTCGGCGTTTCTATTTCCGGCCGTCCTACCTCGCCCGCCGCGTCTCCGAGCTGCGTTCGCCCCGACACTTCCTCTCTCAGGCGCGGGTCGGGCTCAGCCTGTTCCGCTCCGCCGTGCTCGGCGCGGAGTCGTGACGCCGTGGCCGAAGGCCCTTGAAGGCCTGGCCGTTTCGTCGCTCGACGAAGGAGGCTCCGGGCCCCTCGCCTTCCCTTCGATGAGCGTTGCTTCGACGCTCATCCGGGGCCTCAGTCACGGGGCGAGCGAGCGCATGCCTCGCGCGGTGCGCGCCTTGCTGACCACGGGGGCCAAGCGACTGCGCCGTATTGCCCAGGGCGCGAACCTGCGAACCGAGCCTGAACCGGGTGCGGCATGGCTCAGGGGCGGCGCCAGACCCTGGAACACCAAGCGTGCCGCCGTCCTGTTCACCCACGACCTCGATACCCCGGGTTGCCTCCGCGAACTCGACAGAGTGCTTCTCGCGGAAGAGGCTCGAGGCTTCCGTTCGATCGTCCTGCCCCTGACCGGAGCCGACTACAGGGTCGATGCGTCGTGGGCCGAGGCCTTAAGGCATCGTGGCCACGAGATCGGCCTGCATGGCTTAACCCACGACTACGCGCTCGGCGGTCGTTCGATGGCCGACATCGAACGTCATCTAGACGACGCCCTCGCGGCGTTTCCGAATGTTCACCCGCGTTTCTATCGAGCACCCGCGTTCTGCATTACCGAAAGCCTCGGGCGCGCCCTGGTCCAGCGTGGTTTCCGCTTCGACCTGTCGAGGACGCACGGGCATCCGCGCTATCCCTCGACCCGGACTCTCCTCCCTTTTCACCCTCCGGGATTTGGCCCGGATCTCATGGAGTTACCGCTGTCCCTCGAAGACTCGTGGCTGTTCCGTGACTGGAGGCTTTCCGTCGAGCAGGGCCTCCTCTACGCGTCGAAGGTCCTCGACGCGGCAATCGCCGAAGGGGGGCTTGTGGTCATCGATACCCACCCTTCGCTTCTCGCGGACCTGCCCGGCTTCTCCGAGGGTTTTCTGGAGGCGGTTTCACGGCGCGCTTCCGACCTGTGGACGCCGTCCCCCAAAGACCTCGCGGCCTTTCTGGATCCAACATGTGCGGCCTGATCGGACTCTTCGACCCCTCGGGGCAAGCGCCGCGCGCGGTACTGGAACCGCTCCTCACTCCCCTCCTGGCCTCGATTCGCCATCGCGGGCCTGACGGCGAAGGCACGGCCTTTGAGCCGGGACTGGCCCTCGGGCACCGCCGGCTCGCCATCCTGGATTTGAGCCAGACCGGCGCTCAGCCCATGGCGAGTCACGACGGGCGCTATCTCCTTGCCTACAACGGTGAGATCTACAACCATCTCGAACTCCGCCCCTCGATAGGCGACCTTTGGCGCGGCGCCTCCGACACCGAGACCATCCTCGAACTCATCTCGAAGCGCGGCCTCGACGGCTTGAACGAGTTGTGCGGCATGTTCGCCATGGCCCTCTACGACCGAAAGGATCGCTCTCTTCATCTGATCCGCGATCGCTTCGGGATCAAGCCTCTCTTCTACTCGAGACGATCCGAAGGCGGCTGGGTCTTTGGTTCCGAAGCGCGGGCGGTGGGCCGGGCCACCGCGGCGCAGGTCAGGCGCGACATGTTGCCGGACTATCTCTCGTGGGGATACCCGCCTCCCGGCCAGACCCTTCTCGAAGGCGTCTTCGAGGTGGCGCCGGGAGAGATCCTGACTCTTTCGCAAAGCGGCCCTGGCCGCCGCCAGTTCTATTCGCTGCCCGCCCCGGCCGCACGCGCGCCCGGCGTGGCCGAACAGGATGAGGCGTTTGATGCGGCCTTCACCCGCTCGGTCCGCGAACATCAGCTCGCGGACGTTCCGATCGGGGTGCTGCTGAGCAGCGGCCTCGACTCCTCGGCCATCGCCATCGCGGCCGCGAAGTCCGGCGCGCGGCTCACCGCATTCACCGTCCGATTCGGCGACCAGGGTCTGGATGAGAGTGAGGAAGCAGGGAAGCTCGCCCGGAAACTGGGCTTGCCGGTGGTCGTCCTGAGCGTGCCCGCGAATCTGGATCGAGAGACCCTCGATGCGGTGGCGGCATCGAGTGATCTGCCTCTCGCGGACAGTTCGAACGTCGGCACCTGGCTGATCGCGCGAGAGGCGGCAAAGCACGTGAAGGTGCTCCTCACCGGCGACGGCGCAGACGAGACGTGGGCGGGTTATGAGACCTACACCGCCACGGAGCTCGCGGGATCAGCAGCGGGGAGCGCGCTGCGTCTGGCCGGCCGGGGCCTCGATGCCGTGCTGGGTGCTCCGCGGCCCGCCGCCGGCCGTCCCGGCTGGCGTGTAAAGCTTTCCCGATTCGCGCGATTCGCCGCCCTCGAGCCCCTTGAGGCGCACCGCAGGTGGCGGACGCTGGTTGATGAAGAGTCCCTTCGCTCACTCGGTCTTCGCGCGCCTGACCCCTCTTCATTCAAGAGCCACATCGATGCCGCGGCCCGCCGCACCCGCACGAATGCCGCGACTGCTCTCGATGCCGCGACCTACATGGTGCAGGACGAACTGGTCCGGCTCGACCGCATGGCCATGGCGCATGGCCTTGAAGGCCGCGTGCCGTTTCTCGATCACCGCCTCGTGGAACTCGCCTTTTCGTGGTCCCCCGACCTGAAGCTCCGCCGAGGGGTCGGGAAGCGGCCGGTGCGCCGGTGGCTCGCCAACCGGGGTTTCGGCCGACCCGCCGGGGCGAGGAAGCGAGGCTTCAACCATCCGGTGGCCGCGTGGATGGCGGGGGAGGCGGGCCAGTGGCTGATGGAGGGGAGAGGATCCCTCGACGCCTGGTTGGACTCGTCGCGCGTCGAGGCCTGGGTGGCGGAACACCGCGCCGGTGCGCGCGATCGATCCTACGAACTTTTCGCTTTGCTGGTTCTCGAGCGATGGGCGGCCTCGAACCATTTTTCGACGATGTGAGAAAAATCGCAGCCGCCGGGATTTTCTTTGCTACGCTCTTAGGACAGTGTTCAAACATGTCCGCGGCAAGTGCCGCACCAGCCACAGCAAGGAGTCGCCGATGCTTTATCAGAAGCGAAGGATTTTTCTGGTGGGAGCGCTCGTACTGAGCGCAGGCTTGAGTGAGGCGCAGGTTCACAGGACCTTTGTGAGCGTGACCGGAAACGACTTCAACTCCTGCCTCACCCCGGCCGCGGCCTGCCGGACCATCAACGCCGCGATCGCCATCGTGGACGCGAATGGCGAAGTGATCGTCACCACCACCGGCAGCTACGCGGGTGCTTTGATTACCAAGTCGGTCCGCATCAACGCCCCGTCCGGCATCGTGGCGTTTGCCGCGCTCCCGATCACCATCAACGCGCCGGCCGCCAACGTCGCGATTCGCGGCTTCACCATCAAGGCGGCGACGCCGGGCAGCGGCGTCGGTATTACGGTTACCGACGTCGCCAATCTGCTCCTGGAGAGTATGGTCGTAGATGGGTGGGGTACCGGGGTTGAAGTCAACGCGGCCTCGAAAATCAGCATCTCGGACTCGATCTTTCGCAACAACACGCTTCGGGCGGGCATCGAATTCAACGCGGCCGCGAGCGCGTCCGTGGTCAAGAGCCAGTTCGAGAACAATGAGCGTGGCATTCTGATAGACACGGGTGCCGCCGCCACCGTCACCGCCTCGCGCTCATCCTTCACCGGAAGCACTGTCAATGGTTTCTCGGTTTTCGGAGGTGGTGGGGTTTTCGCGGCTGACCGCTGTCTGATTGCGAACAATGGGAATCAGGGCATCTTCCTGTCCGCCGGGAGCCTTGTTCGCCTCTCGGGCTCGTCGATCACCGGCAACGTTACCGGCGTCAGCACCCTGGGCACGTTCGAGACTTTCGGAACTTCAGGAATTCGTGGCAACACGACCAACGTCAGCGGCACCCTCACAGCCGTCGCGCTCCAGTAGGGCGAAAGGAAAGATCATGAAAGCCACCAAACTGATCGTAGCAGCGAGCTTGGCCCTCGGCCTGGGCGCCCTTCCGGCCCAGGCGCAGATCTCCCGAGTGTTCGTCTCCGTGAACGGAAATGACCTCAACGATTGCCTCCAGCCGGGTTCCGCCTGCCGGACCCTCAACGGGGGTATCGCCAAGGTCGACACCAACGGAGAAGTCATCGTGATCGACACCGGCAGCTTCGCGGGCGCCACCATCACCAAGGGAGTGAAGATCAACGTCCCATCCGGAGCAATAGCCTTCTCAGCCTCGTCGGTGGTCGTCAACGCCCCCGCGGCGACGGTGGTCATCCGCGGACTCACGCTCAAAGCCTTCACCCCCGGCAGCGGCATTGGCATCGATATCCAGGCCGCGGGCACGGTACTTGTGGAGAATGTCGTTTTGGATGGCTGGACTTCGGGCATCGTCGTGCAGTCGGGCGCGGGGGCCGTCAAGCTGGACATCAAGGACAGCACCATGCGCAACAACTCGGGCGCTGGTGTGTATGTTTCCGGCGCCGGTGCGGCGGTTAGTATCGACCAGTCCCGCTTTGAGCGAAACCTTATCTGGGGCCTGCAGGTCGACGTGGCGGCCAAGGTCAGCGTCTCCCGAAGCTTTTTCGCGGGCAACCTCAACGGTATCGAGGCGCAGGTGGCGGGGGCCGTGGTTGACGTCAGCCGTTCCACCATATCTGGCTCCACTCACAACGGACTTCTGGTTCAGGGTGGTCTGATTCGCGTCGCCGAGTCGCTGATCACGGGAAATGAGACCGGGCTTCTCCGGCTCTCGGGCACCATCGAGTCCTACCTGGACAACATCGTCCGCGGCAACACGATGAACACGTCCGGCACCGTCACCACGGTGACCCGTCAATGAGCGCCGCACAGCCCGGCATGGAGCGAATCATGAAAAAGATCATTCTGGCCTCCCTCCTCGTGGGAGTGAGTGCGCTCAGCAGTGAGGCTCAGATAGCCCGCGTGTTTGTGTCGGTCGGCGGAAACGACCTGAACGACTGCCTGCAGCCCGCCACGGCCTGCCGGACCCTGAACGGCGGGATCCTGAAAGTAGACACTGGTGGCGAGGTGATTCTGGTCGACACGGGCAGCTACGCCGGGGCCACCATCACGAAGTCGGTGAAGATCAACGTGCCCTCGGGGAATGTGGCGTTCTCGGGTCTGTCGATCACGGTCAACGCCCCGAGCGCCACCGTCGTGCTGCGTGGGCTGACCTTGAAGGCGTTGACCCCCGGGTCCGGCACCGGCGTCAACATTCTGGCCGCTTCCGCCGTCTTTATCGAAAACTGCGTTATCGATGGCTGGAGTGTGGGCCTGGACATGCAGGTCGCCGGAGAGTTGTACATCAAGGATTCGACGATTCGAAACAACACAAGTTCTGGCGTCAGAGTGATCCATGCAAGTGCGATCGCCAGCGCAGATAACAGTCGATTCGAGCGAAACTCCACAGGATTCAATCTCGACCTGGGAAAGGGAGCCGCCGTCCGCTCACTCTTCGCGAATAACGGCTTCGGCGTGATCTTCAACAACGGTTTTCAGACCACCGGCACCATGACGCTGGATCAGTGTGATGTCTCCAACAACTCGGTCACGGGGGTCGCACTGGGCGGCGCTATTCTTCGCGTGCTCAACTCGACGACGACCGGAAACTCTGAGGGCTGGAGGCAGGCGGGAGGCACGTTCGAGTCCTTCGGAAACAACGTGCTCCGCGGGAACACCACGAACACCACCGGCACCATCACCACCGTGGCCAAGCAGTAGGAATGGAGATCATGAGAATGAAACCGACCACCATTCGAAACCTCGCTGCGGCGGCTCTGACCGTGGCCCTTCTCAGCGGAGGGCCCGGGGCATCCGCCCAGACGATCTCCGTCAGTGATGCGGTCCTCACCGAAGGAAACACCGGAGCCACAAACATGACGTTCAACGTCACGATGAGCGCACCGGCGGCCGGGGTCGTGAGAGTCAGGTACCTGACCGGCGGAGGCACCGCCGCCACGACGTTCTCGACCTCGGCCCAAACCGGCGGCGGCGCGGTCACGATTCCGACGGGCGCTCCCGCTACGACAGTTGGCGCCGGTGACCCCTATCCCTCGGCCCTGGCGGTTTCGGGTCTCACGGGCCGGGTAAAGAGCATGACGCTGACACTTGTGGGCTTGACCCACACATTCTCGGATGATCTGGACATCCTTCTCGTGGGTCCAGGTGGCCAAACGGTCATGCTCATGTCGGACGTCGGAAGCAGCGACAACCCGGCCGGCGACTACACCTTCTCCGATCTCGCCGTCGCGCAGATCACCGATAACGCCCTAGGCCCTCCTGGAACATACCGGCCTTCCAATGTTTTAGTGGAGACAATGGCCGGGCCGGCGCCTGGGGGGCCCTATGGGAACCTCCTCTCCGTGTTCAACGGGACAGACCCGAATGGAACCTGGAATCTGTTCATAGCGGACGACACGGTCGTCGATTCCGGGACGCTCACGTCCTGGAAGATCGACTTCGTCACCGCGACTGGGGACTACGCGGGTCAGGAAGGGGCTGTGCAGTTCGCGATCAGCGAAACATCCAAGACGATCACCATCCCGATCTTTGGCGATGCTACGGTTGAGCCCTCGGAAACGTTCGACGTGACACTCTCCGATCTCGAGGGCGCCGGCGTCACGATTGGCGACGGGGCCGGGGTCGGGACAATCAACGACAATGACGGTCCCTCACGTGTCTTTCTCTCAACCGCCGGCAACGACGCGAGCGATTGCTCGTTGATCACGACGCCCTGCCTGACCCTCGCCGCCTCCCTTCTCAAGGTAACCACCGACGGCGAGATCATCTTCCTCACCGGCGGTGAATACGACGCGGTGCCGATCTCGGTCACCAAGGGCGTAAAAATCAACGCACCTACCGGCGTCGTTGCCTTCATTCGTCAGCCGATCACCGTGAACGCCCCCGAAGGAAGGGTGGTCCTCCGCGGCCTGACCCTCAAGGGAACAGGAACGGGCAACGGAGTGATGGTCGTCGCCGCGGATGCGTTCTATATGGAGAACTCAACCCTGGATCGATGGGACAATGGCCTCCAGGTGAACACCGTAGCGGCGCGGATCTTCGTCACGGGCTCGGTGTTTCGATTTAACTCGGACGGCATCGCCGACGACGGATCGGTCGCGGGCACTCTGATTGCGGTCGAGCAGACTCGGTTTGAAGGCAACAGCAATGGAATCAACGGCTTTGCCTCGACATTCTCAATTCGGGAGTCGACTTTCTTTGGCAACACGAACTATGGCGGCGGGATTGGCGAAGGTCCATCCTCCTACCAGGGTTGCGAGTTCTCGGGCAACGACATCGGGGTGAGAGGATTTGGCAGCATCGTCCGGCTCGATCGGAACCTCATCCACGGAAACACCACCGGTGTTCAGGTCAACGGTACGGTCGAGACCCTCGGAACCAACGTGATTCGTGGCAACACGACGAACGTCATCGGCGCACTGACAATGGTCGCCGGGGGCTAAACTGGGTCGTATGTTGACTGAGACCCGTCCTAAGCCATCCACCGCCCGATTTCTCCTGACCCTCGTCCTCACGAGCGGCGTCGCCTCCGCGGCGTTCGCCCAGCAGGTATCGGTGGAATACTGGCTCCGCGGTCTGGCCTCGGCGCAGAAGTTCGAACTGGTGGTCGGGGTGGGCGTCGGAAGCGTTCTGGTGACGCCGCCGGCCGTGTCGACACCTGCCTCGATAGGGGAAACGCTGGCCAAGGCCGGCGTTCCGTTCGGCTTCACGACCTCGAAGGACGGTTCGAAGATCCTGATCCTCCAGTTGGGGATCGACGCACTGTCTAAGTCGGTGGGAATCGCGGAGGGGCAAGGTCCGGCCATGTCCGGGACCGCTTCGGCGACCCTTCGGGAGTATCGGGATCGCGATGACGAACGCGGCGCGCCCGAGCCTCCGGCCGAAAAGCCCGTCGAGGATCCGAACGATCCCCGGCTCGCGCCCAAGCCCATTCTGCCGCCTCAGGCCGACCCCGACGATCCGATCGAGGCCATGATCGACCGGTCGATCCAGCCCTTGCCGAAGCAGATCGACATGAACGATCCGGACGAAGCGCAGGTCGATCCGACCGTGAAACCTCTCCCCCCTCAGATCGACTACAACGACCCCGACGAGCGCCGAACGCCTACGCCTCCCCAAACCCCGGCGGGCGCTTCGACCGCTCCGGAAAAGGCGGCCCCCAAGCCTGCGGCCCCGCCGCCGACCTCAAAGCCGGTGGGCCCCAAGACGAACGGCCAGAAGGGCTAGAAACAGACTCCGGGGCCGGAGTCGATCGTGGATCCGCCGATATTGATGAAGGCCCACTCGTAGGAAGATTCCTTCATCACGATGCGCAGCGCTCCGAAGTGCTCGTTTGTGCGAAAGGCGAGGTTCGGGAGATTGCGCGGGAAGCTCTGCAGATCCCGCCCGCCGGTTCCCACCACGAATAAACGAAGACCCTTCGTGGCGTCCGCGACGCCATCCGGAGTGATGGGGTTGAAGCGCTCGTAGTTGTGATCGTGGCCGGCGAGGACGATCTCGACGTTGTTCGTGTGCAGAAGGCGCATCAGGGGCAGCAGGGCGGGGGTGCTTCCGTTCATCCCCGAACTCTGAAACGGGTGATGCATGTACGCCACGGTGCAGGTTCGACGGTTCGTCGTCAGCTCGGTTTCGAGCCACCGGTATTGCGGCGACCCGACCCCGCACCCGCCCACCGCGCCGCAATTGCTGTTGAGGGCGATCAAACGCCAGTCTCCCACCGGGAACGCGTACCAGCCCTCGGTGCGCGTTCCCACGTTCACGCCCCGCTGCGAGAAGTAGTCGAAGTAGCCGGCGGCGCCTCGCGTGTCGTACTCATGATTCCCGGGCACGGGTCGGGCGATGTCGTTGAGACGCCCCCAGGTTGTGTGGTAATTCCGGTTGAACTCCGCGAGGGTGCCCGAGTCGTACTGAAGATCACCCAGGGGAAGGACCACCACTGCCGAGCGCAGGGCCCGTTCGGCTATGGCGAGGTCGGACGTCTCCTTCGACTTGCAGGGAAGCTGGGGGGTGGCGCTGTCGCAGGAGATGTCGCCCGCGGCGACGATGACCGCGAAGTTCGGGGTTGGAGCCGGAGTGGGCACCGGGGTTGGGCTCTCGGGGCCCGACCCGCCGCAGCCGTGAAGGCCGGCCAGGCCAAGAACCACCGCGGAAACCGCGCACCGCCTGCTGAGCTTCATTCGGGAGGTTACAAGGATAGCTGGAACCGCCACCGAGTCAGAACCGGAAGCGCACGCCGAACGTGGGCAGGAAAGGCAGCGCTCCCGCGGCTTCCTCTTCGACCCTCGGGCGGTCGCTTCCCGCCACCCGACGGAGGTTCGTTTCGTACTGCCCGACATTCGTGCGATTCGTCGCGTTGATGAACTCCAGATAGAAGAGCCACCGCGAGGCGCTACCCCGCGGCCGCCAGTTGACGCGGAGGTCGAGCCTGGTGAAACGGGGATAACGCGCGCGCAGAAGGTTCGTGACCGGACCGAAGTCGGCGGTGAATACGGGCAGCCCGACCGCGTCCCGCTGGGGGACGAGTTCAGTCACATTGCCGTCCCGGTCGTCGTCGAGCGTGTCCTCGGTGGGCACAACCCGCACCGCCAGGGCCCGGGTTCGCGGAAAGCCCGACGAGGCCCGCAAGGTGAAGCCGATTTCGATCTTCTCGGAGGCTTTGAATTGACCCACCGCCGAAAAGGCGTGCCGCCGGTCGTACTCGAAGGGCAGGGTGAGGCCATACGCCTCCTTCGTCGCCTTGCCCCAGCTGTACGACGCCCAGCCGGAGAGGGTCTGATCGCCGCGACGCTCCGGCCGCGCGGCCACGAATTCGACCCCGTAGGCCCGTCCCGACGCGCCGTTTGAAGGCGTGGTCGTGATGAGCCTTCCCGTCTGAATCGTATCCGAGAGCGCCCGCGGGAAATCGTAGCGGCCGAGCCGGGCCGCGTAGTCCGCGTCCGTTTCGAGGGCGCCAAGGATCAGGTCGTCGAACGATTTGTAGTACGCCTCGGCCTTGAGACTCAAGCCCGGCAAGTCCTTCTCGACTCCGAGAGTGAAATGCCGCGACGCTTCGTTGCGCAGTCCCAGGCCCGAAAAATCCAGGAAGTAGTCCGATTGCAGAAGCTTCTCGATCCCCGGGCTTTGCGAGTGCGAGCCAAAGGCCGCGCGCAGCCTTGAGGTCTCGCTGCCACGCATCAGGACGGAAACGCGCGGCTCGACTTCGAGGGTGCGGGTGAGCGACGAGCGGGAGAGTCGCAGGCCCGCCTCCGCGGAGAAACGCGCTCCCATGGTCATCCGGTTCTGGACCCATGCTCCCCAGCGGTTCGAGGGCACCTTCTCGTCGTAGAAGTCGGGCAGCCCCGAGCCCCCGCGGATCGACGAAGCATTTGCCTCCGAGAGGTTGCGCTCGCCGCGGATTTCGTAGGTGGCGCCGGTGCGAAGACGATGCGCCTCGAAGCCCGCCTCGATCAGGTTCTTCGACGAGAGAGCGAAGTTCCAGTCGTTTCGCACGGACAAATCGCGAGTGGCGGTTGTCTGATCGAAGTCGATGTTGATCTGCGTCTCGTTCGCGCGTCCGTTCGACCGCCGCGAGGAGTCCTCGAACCGTGCATCCACCTTGAGCGTCTGGGCGAACTCGTAGTACGCCGCGGCCAGGGTGGACGAAAGCCTGGTTCCGAAGAAGCGCCGGGCCCGAAGGCCGAAGACATCGTTTTGCGCCGCGGTCACGAACGCGCCGTAGTCCGTGCCGTCGCCTTCGAAGCGCGCGTCGCCGCCCTCGCGAGACCGGATTCCGAAAAACGTGAGCCTGGTGCTCGGAGATGTCTCGTAGGTGCCGCGGAACTGAACATCCTGGAAGCCCGGCAGGTCTTCGTCGATCAGCCTCTCGGCGATGATGTCGTAGTACGTCCTTCGAGCACTGAGAATCCACGAGCCCTTGTCGCGGTTCTTCCAGGGTCCTTCGAAGAGAACGTTTCCGTCGGTGATCGAAAGGGTGGTCGACCCCTCGACCCCGCGGTCTTTCTGGCCGTCGCGGTTCTCGACCAGCAGGATCGACGACAGGCGATCGCCGTACTTTGCCGAAAAAGCGCCGGCCGAGAGCTCGAACTTCTCCACGGTTTCCGGATTGAAGGCACTCGTCAGTCCGAAGAGCCGATACGGATTGTGGATCTCGACCCCGTCCATGATGGTGAGGTTCTGATCGGGTGTTCCACCGCGCACCGCGAGCCGCGAACCGAACTCCTCCGTGGCCGCCACTCCGGGGAGGGTTTGAAGGGCGCGGAAGATGTTGTCGACCGCACCCGCGACCTGAAGCACCTGGCGCGGCCCCACCGGGATCGAGGCGGGCGCTGGATCGATCTTTCTCTGGTCGAACACTTCGACGAGTTCCTCGCGCCGCACCTTTGGATCGAGGAGCAGAACGACGGTCGAGAGGGACTCGACCGCAGAGACGTTCCGTATCACCGCGTCCTGAGCGGGCCGGTTGAGGGACAGGCGATAGGGAGGCGTGCCTTTCCTGATCGTGAACTGGCCCGATGCGTCGGTGGTCGCGACCTGATCGTCGAGTCGGACCACGATGCCTCGGAGCAGATCTCCGGATACGCTGTCGCGGACCTCGCCCCGGATGTGCGTCTCCGCCTCCTCCGCCTCGGCCCGGACCGGATCGACCCCTTCGAAGAGCACGAGGGTCGCGAGCCTGGCGGCGACCGCACAGATCCAGAAGCGATTCATAAGCGGTCGAAGTCTTCTCAAATCTTGTTCACACCGCCAACGAGCCTAACGCGCCGCCTTCTTGAGCGTCTGCACGACCTTCATCGCCTTGCTCCCCCGTCGGTCGGCCGCCTTCTTCTCGATCCGCTTCTTCACGTCGCGGAGCTGCCCCACCGCCTCGGCCTCACCGCGCAGCTTCGAGAAGTGCGAATAGCGCTCGGCGTTCAATTCGCCACTTTCGGCGGCCGCCCGCACCGCGCACAAAGGCTCGGACTGATGGGTGCAGTCGCGGAAGCGACACTTGAGGGCCAGGCCCAGGATGTCGGCGAAGGCGCCGGAGATGTCATCAGCGCTCGACCACAACTGCAGTTCGCGCATGCCCGGGGTATCAATGGCGAGCGCGCCCCCCGCGAGCCGGAACATCTGGCGCTCGGTGGTGGTGTGACGGCCCCTCGAATCGGCCTCGCGGACCTCGCGGGTGGCCTGCCGCTCCTCGCCGAGCAGGGCATTGATGAGGGTCGATTTCCCCGCTCCCGATGAGCCCAGAAAAGCGATCGTGTCGCCTCGTCCGAGATACGAGGGCAACACTTCGAGGCCGAGGCGAGGCTTGGCGGCGATCAGATGAACGGGCGAATCGCCCGCCATCACCGCCACCTCGCTCAAGGGTGTTGCGGCATCGGCGCACTTGTCGGCCTTGTTGAGGAGAACCACGGCGCGCGCCCCGCTCTCGCGGGCCAGGATGAGGTATCGCTCAACCCGTCGCGGAGAGTAGTCCGAGTCGAGGCCGCAGACGATGAAGACGGTGTCGATGTTCGAGGCGACGATCTGCTCTTCGGTCAGGTGTCCGGCCGCCTTGCGTTTGAACGCGGTGGTGCGGGGCAGGACGAGTTGAATCACCCCCCGGCCATGCTGGTGGCCCTCCTCGCGCACTTCCTTGAGGGCCACGAAATCGCCCACCGCGGGAAGTTCGGAGGCGTGTTGGGCGTTGTGCTTCAGCCGGCCCGCGGTCGTCGCGATGAGCTCGCCTTTCGCGGTGTGGACCCGGAAATAGCCGCGGTGATCGCGCACCACGCGGGCGGGGAACGACCCTTCAGGCGCCGCCGCTTCGAAACGGCCATGCCAGGCCGCCGAGTATCCCCAGAATTCGAGCTCGCGCGGATACTCGAAAGACGTCACGGATTCACGGTGAAACTGGTCTTGAAGTCGATCGCCGGATCGAGGGAGTGCCAGACCGAACAGTACTTCTCCCGGGAGAGGTCGATGGCCCGGGCCACCCGGTCGGCCGGCACGTCGCCCGCGACCACGTAGTGGAGCCGGATCCCCGTGATCTTGCGCGGCGTCTCGGCGGCACGGAAGACCTCCATGTCGCAGGTCACCGACTTCACGGGAAGCCGGCCCTTCTGGATCACGTCAACCACGTCGATCGCCATGCAGCCGGCAAGCGCGAATGCGACCGCCTGCACCGGTGAAGGCCCGGCCTCGCGCTTCCCGTCCATCACCATGGAAACGCCCCCGGAAGTGCCCTCGAAACGCTCTCCTCCCTGCCATTCAAGATTCAGGGAGAAGTCAGCTTTGGTCATGTCGGTCATGATGCCAGCGATGGTACCGACCATGGGCCGAAAGGTCCAAGCAGGCTCGATGGGGATGTGCCCATAGACTCCGCGATTCGGTGAGGTCAAAGCCCTGAAAGTCATGAAGTTCGGAGGCACATCGGTCGGGTCGCCCGATCGGATCCAGGACGTGGTGCGTCTGGTGGGCGAAGCGTCCGCGAAAGACCGGGTGATCGTCGTCGTCTCCGCCTTTTCCGGTATCACGAACGCTCTCATCGAGGCCGCGCAGAAGGCGGTCCACGGATCGGCGGCCTGGCTTGGGGATCTTGACGCCATCGCGCGCCGACACGCCGAAGCGGTGTCGGCCCTCGCCGCGAACGGCGAGAAGACAACCCTTCATGAGACCGTCACTCGGGCCGCTGACGAACTGCGAGGTGTGCTCCAGGGGGTGTCTCTCGTCCGTGAATGTACGCCCCGCACCCTCGACAGCATCGTGAGCTTTGGCGAACGGGTCTCCGCCCTGATCGTGGCGGCGGCCTTCCGCGCCTCGGGACGACCCTCGACCGCGTGTGACGCCCGGACGCTCGTGGTCACCGACCAGAACTTCGGCGCGGCGCGGGTGGACTTTGCCGCGACCCATGACCGCATCGCCAGGTGGTGGAGTACCAAGACCGCCCTTCCCGTCGTCACCGGCTTCATTGGCGCCACGGAATCGGGTGAGACCACGACGCTTGGGCGCGGCGGGTCGGACTACACCGCGGCCCTCTTTGGCGCCGTCCTCGATGCGGCCGCGATTGAGATCTGGACGGACGTCGACGGCGTGATGAGCGCCGATCCGAGGATTGTACCCACCGCATTTTCGATGGACGCCCTTCGCTACGACGAGCTCATGGAGCTGTCGCACTTTGGCGCCAAGGTCGTCTACCCGCCCACCGTCCATCCGGCCCGGGCGAAGAATATCCCGCTCGTCATCAGGAACACCCTGAATCCCGGGTTCGCGGGCACCTGGATCCGCGAGGAGGCGGCCAGGCCGCCGCTCGGAGTTCGCGGCGTTGCCTCGATTTCCCGCATCGCGCTGCTGCGTCTCGAAGGCGACGGGATGGTGGGCGTGCCGGGGATCGCGATGCGGCTCTTCGGCGCCCTCGCGCGCGAGCAGGTGAGCGTGATCCTCATCTCCCAGGCGTCCTCGGAGCACTCGATCTGCTTCGCCATCGAACCCGCGGCGGTGGAACGGGCGCGCCGGAGCATTGGCGCGGAGTTCGCCCTCGAGCGGCAGGCCGGGCTGATCGACGAACTCGTGGTCGAGCAGGACGCGTCCGTGATCGCGGTGGTGGGTGCGGCGATGCGCGACACCCCGGGCAGCGCGGGCCGCATCTTCGGCGTGCTTGGCGAAGCGCACGTGAATGTTCGAGCGATCTCGCAGGGATCGTCGGAACTGAATGTGTCGTGTGTCGTCTCCCGCGACGACGAGAGGCGGGCGGTGAACGCCATCCACGAGGCCTTCTTCGCCGATCACCGCACGGTGTCGGTCTTCATCGCCGGTCTTGGCCGCGTCGGTTGCGTGCTCGTCGAGCAGATGACCGCTCAGGCCGGGGGCCTCCGCGAGCGCGCCGGCCTAAGGCTCGAGATCGACGGCGCCGCCACCAGCCGCCACATGCTCATCCGTGCGGGATTGGCGGGGACATCGCTGCGCGACACGATCGAAAAAGAAGGTGTACCCAAAGTGATGGCCGACCTCGTTCGCGCGGCCATCGAGAGCCGCCGGTCGAGTGCGGTCTTCGTCGATTGCACCGACAGTGAGGAGACGATGGGTTACTACGCCGGGCTCCTTGACGCCGGGGTCCACGTGGTCTCGGCGAACAAGAGACCCTTCGGGGGCGATCTTTCCGTCTATCGCTCGATCAAGGCGGGGAGGCGGCGCGGCCGCGGCGCCTTGTTCCACGAGACCACGGTGGGGGCAGCGCTGCCCGTGGTGGGCACCCTCGCGGATCTCGTTCGCACCGGCGACCGGGTGCGGCGGATCGAGGGCGCCCTCTCCGGCACCCTCGGCTTCCTGATGACGAAGGTCGCCGACGGGATGAGGTTCAGCGAAGCACTGAAGGAAGCGCACGCCCTCGGCTACACCGAGCCCAATCCACGCGAAGACCTTTCCGGTTCCGACGTGGCGCGGAAGATCATCATTCTGGCCCGCGAGGCGGGCATACCCCTGGAGGCCGCCGCGGTGAAGCGCGAATCCCTCCTCCCCTCGGCCGAGTGGGACGCGATGGATCTCGAGGCGTTCTGGAAGCGCCTGCCCGAACTCGACGCCGCGACCGACGCGCGCGCGCGGGAGGCGTCGATCGACTCTGGAAGGCTCTGCTACCTCGCTTCCGTCACCGATGGCGGGGCCGAGGTGGGTCTGCGCCGGGTCGATGCGACCAGTCCCTTCGCCTCCCTCCGCGGCGGCGACAACATGGTGGCGTTCTGGACCGATCGCTACGCTGAATCGCCCCTGGTGGTTCGAGGTCCGGGTGCGGGCCCCGACGTCACCGCCTCCGGAGTGTTCGCGGACATCATCAAGGCCGCTTCACTCGCGCGATAGTCAGGCCATTCGGCCGGCTGATCGCTGGCCCGTATCCGGAACCGGCGCGCCACGCGATTCAGGAGTTGCCCGGCCCTCCCGGCGAAACCTAGCGAATCGACGCCTTGACCGCTTCCCAGTCGATGGGCAACGGGTCGTCGGCCTTTTCGTTCGCGACGGCCCTGGCCCGCGCGCGGATCGCCGCCGCGCGGTCCGTGCTCGAGGGATGGGTCGAGAGAAACGAGGGCGGCGCGCCCTTGACCGCGGCCAGGCGATCGAAGAACCGCGCCATGCCCTCGGTCGAGATGGAGGCGGCCACGAGGGTGTCGAAACCGGTGCGGTCGGCATCCTCCTCCTGGGTCCTTGAGAACTTCAGCTCCGAAAGCTGTCCGAGACTTTGAAAGAGGGCCGCCGCGTCGGGTTGCCCGATGAGCATCCCCGCGAGGGGAAGCAGGCCGGCAACGTAGAGCATCTGCCGCATCGAGTGCCGGTTCGTGGCGTGCGCCATCTCGTGGGCGAGAACGCCCGCCACTTCCTCCGCCGATCCCGCTTCGGCGATGAGACCGGTGTAGACCACGATGAGGCCGCCGGGTGCGGCGAAGGCGTTCACTTCCTTGTTGCGCTGAACACTCACCTTGAACTCGAAGCGCTGGTCCGCGCTGGCGTTCTTCAGTTTTTCCACGATCAGTTTCACCGCGCGCGTCGCCTCGTTCTCCGCCACCACTTCCTTCGAAGCAAGGAACTGGCCTTCGAACATCTTCCCCACCTCCTGGTCGACGCTCACCGGTATTCGCTTCAGGACGAAGTCGATGATCGGATCGCGGAACAGGAAAAGGGCCAGGAGCAGGAGGAGCGGGGACAGGGTCAGGAGGACGAGCAGGCTCAGGCCGAGCCGGCCGCTGCGCCTGGCGCCCTTCTGGACCTTCGACGCGACGTCCATGGCGGCCTGGAATTGAGCGATGCCTCCGATCTCGGCCGCCGCACCCGGATCCCGGGATGACAAGGCGAAAAGACCCCCTTCGCCGGGCCAGGTGATCTGGATCGACTCGCGGTCCCAGCCGCCGGCGGTGAGCTGGCATTTCGCGGCATCCACCCGAAGCGCTTCGGGGCCGCCCGCGATCTCGAGGGACGAACCGAACGCGCGGACGGTGACCCTGGTCGAGTTCCGGGTCGCGGGGTCGAACAGGATGGCGTCGAAGGACATGAGGCGATTATCCTCGCCGGCCTCGGGATGGCGGAACCGCTCAAGAACTCGTTCGATCGGTCGATGGTGGAGCGATTGGCGCGCTCCCTCGCCCGCGCGCATCCGCAATTCAAGGTGAAGCCGTTCGTCGACGCCGCCACTCGCGAGTTCTCCCGACTCGAACTCATGGATCGAGCCCGGCGCGTTTCGGAGGCGCTTCGCGCGGCTCTGCCGGCCCGCTACCGCGATGCGGTCGGGGTGATTCTCGATTCGTTCGCCCACGATTCGAGCCCGCCCGTGAAGGGAGCGATGGACAGCTTCCGCTTCCTCCCCTTCGGCCTGTTCGTCGCCGAGCATGGTCTGGGCGACGCTCATTTCGAACCTTCGATGAAAGCCCAGTACGAGATCACCAAGCGTTTCACTTCCGAGTTCTCGATCCGCGCTTTCCTCGAGCGCCACCCCGAACGCACCCTGGCCCGGCTGCGGGAGTGGGCGCGCGATCCCGACCCGCATGTTCGTCGTCTGGTCTCGGAGGGATCGAGGCCTCGACTGCCGTGGGCGGGACGCCTTCGCGAGTTTCAGAAGGATCCGCGACCGGTCCTCGAGCTGCTTGAACTGCTGAAGGACGATCCCTCCGAGTACGTGCGTCGATCGGTGGCGAACAATCTCAACGACATCGGGAAGGACCACCCCGACGTTCTGATCGAGGTCGCCTCGCGCTGGCTGAAGCAGGCCACTCCGGAACGAGCCGCGGCGGTCCGGCACGCGCTGAGGTGGCTTGTGAAGCTGAGCCATCCGGGCGCTCTGCGCACGCTCGGTTACGGAGAGAAAGCCGAGGTGGCGGTGACCGGCGCGCCCTCGCCCTCGCGCATACCGATCGGCGGGAAGATCCGCGTAACCGTCGAAGTGGCGAGCCGGGCCCGCCGCGAGCAGCGATTGGCGGTGGACTTGTCGGTGGCCTTTGTGAAGGCGGATGGATCGCGCCGGCCCAGGGTGTTCAAGATGGGCGTGCTCGATCTGGCCCCGGGTCAAAAGGCGACGCTCTCCAAGGTCCTCTCGTTCGCGCAGCACACGACGCGGCGTCACTACCCGGGCCGGCATCCGATCGACGTGATCGTGAACGGCGCGGCCCACCCCATCGCCCCCGTGAGCGTGCTCGCGCGCTGACGTTGCCCCGAAACGCCATCGTCTGGCACCATCCGGGGATGTTCATGAAACGAATCGCGGCCCCGCTCTTCCTGGCGCTCCTTCTCTTTCCGCTTCCGGTCAACGCGCAGGACACACTTCGCCCGAAGGTCGAGGCGTGGACCGCGGCGAACCAGAAAGCGATCGTGGGCGAATTCCTCGATCTGCTCGCGATACCGAACGTGGCCGCGGATCGGCCGAACATCGAGAAGAACGCCGCCTTCCTCAAGACCATGCTCGAGAAGCGCGGCTTCAAGGCCGAACTTCTGCCGACTGATGGCAATCCCCTGGTCTGGGGTGAGCGACTCATGCCCGGCGCTACCACCACTGTCCTCATCTATTGCCAGTTCGACGGTCAGCCGGTGAACCCGAAAGGATGGGCGCAGGTGAATCCGTTCACCCCGGTGCTCCGCAGCGGCCGCCTCGACGAGGGCGCCCGTGAGATCGCCGACGCGGGGAACCAGAGCCGGTACGAAAACGACTGGCGCGTTTACGCGCGCTCGGCCTCGGACGCCAAGGGACCGATCATCGCCTTCATGGCCGCGCTCGACGCTCTTGCCGCTCAAGGTCTCGGACCGACTGTGAATCTGCGCGTGATCATGGACGGCGAAGAGGAGATCAGTTCACCCAACCTCGTGCCCGCGATCGATAAGTATCGCGACAAGCTCAAGGCCGATTTCATGCTCGTCTTCGACGGCCCGATGCACTTCACCGACCAGCCGACGCTGGTGTTCGGCGCCCGCGGCATTCAGACCGCGCAACTCACCGTCTATGGTCCCAAGAGCGGCGTCCACAGCGGCAATTACGGCAACTGGATACCGAACCCGGCCCTTCGTCTCGCTCATTTGCTCACTTCGATGAAAGACGACCGCGGGAACATTTTCGTGTCGGGGTTCTTCGACGATCTCGTGCCCCTCACCAAGGAGGAGCAGGACCTCATCGCCGCGGTTCCGAACGAAGACGCGCGCCTTCTCAAGGTCTTCGGCGTAGCGAAGCCGGAGCGGGACGACGTGTCGCTTCAGATGGCGTTCCAGAAGCCCACCCTCAACATCCGGGGGATGCAGAGTTCCTTCATCGGCAACGACGCGCGCACCATCATCCCCGACCGCGCGGTGGCCGAGCTCGACATCCGGCTGGTCAAGGAGACGAACGGCGCCCGTATGCTGGAGCGGCTGCGCGCGCACATCGTGAAGCAGGGCTACCACGTGGTCGACTCCGACCCCGATGATGCGACACGCGCCCGCTACACCCACATCGCGAAGCTGTCCTCGCCACGCCGCGCCGCCACCGCCGCCTTCCAGACTTCGCCGCTGCTTCCCGAGTCACGCCGGGTGATCGCGGCCCTCGAAAGGGTGTGGGGCGAGCCGCCCGTCCGGATCCGAACCGCCGGCGGCACCGTGCCGATCTCCCAGTTCATCGAAGCGCTCGGCTTTCCCGCGATGCTCGTGCCCATCGTCAACTTCGACAATAACCAGCACGAAGAGAACGAAAACCTGCGTCTTGGAAATCTGTTCCGAGGTGTCGTGACCTACGCCTGCGTTTTGCGGATGCAGTAACGCGGTCCGAGCTAGGGTTACTTGCTCTCGTGTCCCCACGGGGCCGGAGGTGGGGGAACCTCGCGGGTGAGGTCGAACTCGACGCGGAAAAGTCGTCCGGGGCGCGCGAGCTCATAGACGAAACGTTTTCCGCTCTCGATCTCCATGGCCCAGACATTCGGAATGGAAACGGGCAGATTGAGACGAGTGAAGAGGTCCTTCGTCTCCGCGTCGGCCGGAAACTCCTGTCGCGCGGCCGTGCCGGGCCTGGCGGTGAGACCACCGTACATAGTGAGCTGATCGGGCGATCCGTCCTGGTGACGGTGATCGTGCTTGAGGGAGAGGGCGTCGCCCTTCCAGGTGAGAACCCAAGTGCGTGAGCGATCCTCACCGACGTGAAAGGGCACTTCGAGCCGGTCCTTCGAGCAGCGCCGGACGTGAAAGACGAGCGCCTTGCCTTCGAAGGGGTCGGCGGTTGTGGGCGTGGGCTCGTTGGCCACGATCTTTCCCGCGAACGCTTTGCCGCACCGCGAGGCGAGGCTCTCGAAGAAGCGGTCGGCTGAGGAACGGGGCGGCGCCTGCGCCGCCCCGCCTGACGACAGTCCGGCCAGCAGACCGAGGACGACGAGGGTTTGTTTCAAGTTGGCTCCTGACCGATCCGGCTCGCTCGCGGGTCGAGATTGAAGGCTGAAACGTTACCCCAACGGGATGAGTTCAACCGCTTGAATACTGGCCGAAATCTCTTCTTGCCGTGACGATCCGACTAGTTTCGAGGGTTAGGATCGAAACACATCAACCACCGAAACCAGGAGACAACCGATATGAAGTCCCTCGCCCTCGCCGCCCTTTTGGCTCTCAGCATGCCTTCCACCGGCGCCGCCGCCGCAAACAAAGCCGACGAGGATGCGGTGCGACAGGCCGTGCTCGACTACGTTGAAGGCGTTTACAACGTCGACCCTTCGCGCATCGAGCGCAGCGTCCATCCCAGGCTTGCGAAGATCGGTTTCTACCGTTCCGCGGCCGATCCCACCTACCGCGGGGCAACGGAATGACCAACGACGGCCTGATCGAAGTAGCGAAGACTTGGAACAAGAGCGGCAAACTCCGCAAGGACGCGCCCAAGGAGATCACGTTGTTCGAGGTTCTCGACCAGGTGGCAACGGCGAAGCTCGTGGCCGAGTGGGGCATCGACTACTTCCATCTGGCCAAGTTCGAGGGGAAGTGGCTGATCGTGAACGTAATCTGGCAGAGCCCGCCTAAGTGAGCTTCTTCGTGGCCTCGTATGAACGGGAGCGGGATGGCCATGAACCGCCTGTTTCGACCCGTGCTTCTCGCCTAAGATCGTGGGCGTGCGCGGTGCCGAAACCATCGAATCCCGCGGCCTGACTCTGCACGCCGCAGTCGCCCGTCGCCTTCGACCCCGCCCGCTGGGAGCTGGCTCTTGGCCGCCTCGAGCGTCTTTACATCTCTGCCCTGAAGTGACGTTCCCTCTGGTTCATCCGAAGGAGTTGTTCTCGTGCTCTCGACCTTAAAGCCCGCGATCGTGGCCGCTACCCTTTTTGTCGCCTTCGCCGCACCCCGTCCCGCGGTTGCTCAGACCAAGCTTCTGCGTTTTCCGGCGATCCACGGCGACCGTGTCGTCTTCACCTACGCGGGTGATCTCTGGACAACTTCGGCAAGCGGCGGAGCGGCCATCCGCCTCACCGCCCACCCGGGCATCGAGGTCTTCGCCCAGTTCTCGCCCGATGGCAAGTGGATCGCCTTTACCGGTCAGTACGACGGCGACGAGCAGGTCTACGTCATGCCCGCAACCGGCGGGGAACCGAAACAGCTCACGTTCTATCCCGCGCGCGGTCCCCTGTCGCCCCGTTGGGGCTACGACCAGCACGTCTACGGCTGGACGCCGGACGGCAAATCGATCGTGTTCAGGTCGCACCGCGAGTCGTGGACTCTCGGCAAGACCAAGCTCTACACCGTCGCGATGACCGGCGGCCCCGCGGAGGCCCTGCCCATGCCCGAATCGGGCGCGGGTGATTTCTCGCCCGACGGCACGAAGATCGTCTACTCGCCTCTGTATCGCGACTTCCGTCCCGAGAAGCGCTACAGCGGGGGCATGGCGAACGACCTCTTTATCTTCGACCTGAAGACGAACGATGCGAAGCGCATCCTCGATCATGCGCGCTCCGACCGCGACCCCATGTGGATCGGCAACACCATCTACTTCACGTCCGACCGCGACGGGACGTTCAACATCTTCGCGTACGACGTGGCCACGGCGAAGACCGCGCAGGTGACGACGAGCCGGACCTGGGACGTGCGATGGCCCGGCTCGGACAAGAAGGGCCGGATTGTTTACGAACTCGGCGGAGACCTGCTGGTTCTCGACGTGAAGTCGGGGAAGAGCACGGCCCTCAAGATCGATGTGCCCAACGATGGTTTGTGGAAGCGCGCCTCGCGGGTGTCTGCCGCGAACCAGCTCGAGGACGCCGAACTCTCGCCCAAGGGCGAGCGTGCCCTTTTCAGCGCGCGCGGCGACATCTTCACCGCCCCCATCGAAAAAGGAGCGACTCGCAACCTCACCGCCACCTCATCTGCCCACGACAAGTGGGCTCGTTGGTCGCCGGACGGCTCGAAGATCGCTTTCATCTCCGATCTGTCCGGGGAGGAGGAGCTCTATGTCATCGCGCAGGATGGCTCGGGCAAGCCCGAGCAGCTGACCAGCGGCGGCAAGGCCATGCGCTATGCGCCCGAGTGGTCGGCGGATGGAAAGAGGATCGCCTTTTCCGACAAGGACGGCCGCATCCATGTCTATTCGTTCGACGACAAGTCCTTGAAGCAGATTTTCGACGCGCCCCGCGATCAGGTGCGCGACTACGCCTGGTCTCCAAGCGGACACTTTCTTGCCTTCAGCTCGAACAATCCGAACAACGCCCGCAGCATTCACATCTGGAGTGACGCCGGCGGTCCGAATGGTCAGTTGAGGCAGATCACCGACGAACAGTTCAACGCCCAGAATCCCGTCTGGGATCCGGACGGGAACTTCCTCTATTTCCTGAGCGACCGGCAGTTCGCGCCCCAGATCTCATCCTTCGAGTTCAACTACGCGACCAACCGGACCACCGGCATTTTTGCGATGGCGCTCCGCAAAGACGTGAAGCACCCGTTCCCGCCCGAGAGCGATGAGGTGGCGGTTGGGGAGGCCGACAAGGTCACGGAGGCGTCAAAGACGGAGCCTTCGCCGAAGCCCGCCGAAGCAGCCACGGCAACGTCGAAGCCAGCGCTCGACAAAAAGTCGAAGGATCTGGTGATCGACTTCGACGGCCTTGCCCAACGCGTGGCCCGCGTGCCTCTGGAGGCCGACAACTATGACGGCTTCACCGCCAAGAAGGGTCATCTCCTCTATTCCGTCGGTTCCGCCTTCTTCTACGGCCGCCAGGGCGACCGCAAGACCTCCCTTCGTCTCTACTCGATTAAGGACCGCAAGGAGACGGTTCTGGCCGACGACATCCAGGGTTATGCGCTTTCGGGAGATGGATCGAAAGTTCTTGTCCGCACCGGTCAGACCTGGAACCTTCACGACGCCACACCCGCGGGCGCCACGGCGAAGAAAGCGGTTTCCACGGCCGGGCTCATGGTGGACCGCGTGCCTACCGAGGAGTGGAATCAGATTTTCAACGAGGTGTGGCGCCGCTATCGCGACTGGTTCTACGTCGAGAACATGCATGGCTTCGACTGGGAGGCCCTGCGCAAACAATACGCGGCGTGGCTGCCCTACGTCGCGCATCGTTCCGACCTCAACTACGTGATCAGCGAGATGATTTCCGAGCTGACCGTGCAGCACGCCTACGTCGAAGGCGGCGACTTCCAGAATCCGCCCCGCCCGCGCGTAGCCCTGCCCGGCGCGCTCTTCGCGCTCGACAAGGCAGCGGGGAAGTTCAAGATCGCCAGGATCTTCGAAGGCCAGAACGAGGAGGACATCTATCGCTCCCCTCTCACCGAGATCGGGGTGAATGCGAAGGTGGGCGACTACGTCCTCGCCATCGACGGCGTGGATCTCCTGCCCGGCCAGGATCCGTACATGCATCTGCGCGGCAAGGCCGACCGGCCGGTGACCCTCACTCTCAACTCGAAGCCCTCGATGGATGGTTCGCGCGTCGTGACCTATAACCCCATCAGCAGCGAATCGGACCTCAACTATCTCGACTGGGTGAACGGAAACCGGCGGCGCGTCGCCGAGATGACGAACGGCAAGGTCGGCTACCTCCACATACCGGACATGGGCGGCCCCGGCATCCGCGAATTTATCAAGTGGTACTACGGCCAGACCCGCAAAGAGGGCCTGGTGGTCGATGTTCGCGCCAATGGCGGCGGCAACGTCTCGCGCATGATCATCGAAAGGCTGCGCCGCAAACTCCTCGCCGTGAACTTCGGTCGCACCGATGACGTTGCCGACTCCTACCCGGACGGTGTCTTCATCGGCCCGATGGCCGCCATTCTCGACGAGCGCTCGTCTTCAGACGGCGACATTTTCCCGGCCATGTTCAAGCAGGCCGGCCTCGGCCCCCTCATCGGACGCCGGTCGTGGGGCGGGGTTGTCGGCATCTCGGGCCGCGGACCGCTCATCGACGGCGGCGGAATCTCCGTGCCCGAGTCCGGCATGGCGAACACCAAGGGCGAGTGGATCATCGAGGGCTATGGCGTTGATCCGGATATCGACGTCATCAACGATGTCAAGGCCACGATCGAGGGCAAGGATCAGCAGCTCGAGCGCGCGGTCGCGGAGGTCATGAAGAAGATCGAGGCGGGCGGGGCGAAGTATCCGAAGAAGCCCGCGGGTCCGGTGAAGGTGGAGAAGAGATAGAAGGCCCCCTTGGACCCTTCCTCCCCTCGCACACCACTGACCCTCGGTCTCGTTCTCTGGCTGTTCGCCGGGGCGGTGGGCGCCTCCGCGCAGGAACGGCCCAACATCCTCCTCGTGGTCGTCGACGACCTGAGGTTCGACGACTTCGGCGCGGCCGGACATCCGTTCTCCCGGACGCCGAACATCGATCGCCTGGCGCGGGAAGGCGCTTCGTTCCAGAACATGTTCGCGACGACGCCGTTGTGCTCGCCGAGCCGCGCCAACATCCTGACCGGTCTTTACACGCGCCGCCACGGCATCCTCGACAATACCGAGCGCGGCCCGCGGAGTCACGAGCTCCAGACCTTTGCGCAAAGGCTTGAGGCCAGCGGTTACAACACCGGCTTCATCGGAAAGTGGCACATGGGCAACGACCCCACCCCGCGATCTGGCTTCGATGCCTGGGTTGCCATGAAGGGTCAGGGTGAAGCCATCGACCCGCAGCTTTACGAAAACGGACAGCTCGCCCGGGTCACGGGGTACGTCACCGACATCTTCACGGAACGCGCGCTGCGCTTCATCGGCGAAAAGCGCACCAGGCCGTTCCTCCTGATGTTGTCCCACAAGGCGCTGCACCCGAACGTGATCCAGCAGGCCGACGGGACGGTCATTTCCATTGGCGAAGGCGGTTTCATCCCGGCCGACCGCCACAAGAAGCTCTACGCAAACGCCACCCCACCAAGGCGGAAGAACTACGGCGTGCCGCCGCGCGGCAAACCCGCCCTCGAGCGGCGTATCGAGGGTGTCGCACCCCTCGGCCCCGCCACCGTCACCGCCGACGAGACCATCCGGGACCGCCTGCGCATGCTGGCCGCGGTCGATGAGGGCCTTGGTCGCATCATGGCGGCGCTGGAGCAACAAGGCTCCATCGACAAGACCGTCATCATGGTCGTGGGCGACAACGGGTATTTCTACGGAGAGCACGGCCTGAGCGAAGAGCGTCGTCTCGCCTACGAGGAGTCGATTCGCCTGCCTCTGCTCGTGCGCTACCCGCCGAAGGTGCCCATCGGTTCGCGGCCCACCGCCCAGGCGCTCACCATCGACATCGCACCCACCATTCTCGACCTGGCCGCGGCAAAGCCTCTCGACGGCATCGACGGTAGATCGGTGGTTCCTCTTTTTGCCGCGAAAGGAACCCCCGAGGGGTGGCGGCGCTCATTCCTGATCGAGTACAACACCGACATCGTTTTTCCCCGCATGCTCAAGATGGGCTACGACGCGGTGCGGAACGAGCGCTACAAGTACATCCGATATCGGGAGCTTGAAGGAATGAACGAGCTTTACGATCTTCAGGAAGACCCGTTCGAACTCAGGAACCTTCACGATCTGGCCTCGGCTTTGGGCCTGCGCCAAAGGATGGAAGGCGAATTGGCGGCCCTGCTGAAGCCGGTCTCTTAAGGGGCGCCCTCGCCGGGGGGGAAGAGCTTGTCGAACTCCGGATCGCCGTGGAGGATGCTGAGGTCAGGGTCGCGGCGCGTCCAGACCGCGTCTTTCCAGCCGACCGCCACCGCCTTCTTGAGGGCGGCCATTGCTTCGCCCTTCTTGCTCATCGCGCAGAGCACGCAAGCCGCGTTGTAGGCGATGTTCGCGTCGTTGGGCCGCAGGATCATGGCGAGGTCCGCTTCCCGCACGGCCTCTTCGTGCCGGCCCATGTAGCCGTAGTCGCCGGCGAGGAGCATGTGTGCGCGCGCGTCCTCCGGCACCTGGCGCAGATGCGTTTCGAACGCGTGCAGGCGCCGCTGCCGCAAGGAGCGCAAGGCCTCGTCCTTGCCGAGCGCTCCCAGAGCGTTGCCGATGGGCACGTAGACGTTGTAGTCCGAACCGCTCGCCTCGATGGCGGCCTCCCCGATCTTGACGATCTCCTGGTAATGGCCGGCGGCGAAGAGGGCCCGAAGCAGAAGATAGTATGCACTTTCGAGGTCACGCTTCGACTCGATGATCGGACGGACGAGAGCCAGCGCCTCTTCGTACTTGCCGTTCGCGTACAACACCCAGGCCCGTGCGATCTTCGCTTCGGGAAGATCCGGGCGGAGCGCCACCGCCTTCTCCGCGGCGGCGTGCGCGCGCTCCAGCCACGAGGCCTCGCGCTCGAAATTGATGTGGAAGCTCGAACAGACGTTCGCCATCGCCGCGTAGGCCGCCGCGAAGTTCGGGTCGATGCGGACCGCGTTCTCGAACATCTGGTACGCGAACTCGAGGTCGAGCCGGGTGAAGCGGCGGGCATAGGTCCGGCCGCGCAGATAGAGGTCGTAGGCCTCTGTGCTCTCCGTCGGCCGGCTGGCGAGGGCCTCCTGTTCCTGGGGCGACAAGGTGATGCGCAGCGCCTCGGCGATCTTGCGCGCGATCTCGTCCTGGACCGAGAACACGTCCGCCATCTCGCGGTCATAGCGTTCCGACCAGACCAGGGAATCCGTTTGCGGATCCACCAGCTGGGCGGTGATGCGCAGGCGGTTGCCTCCGCGGCGGATGCTTCCGGCCAGCACGAAGGCCGCCTTCAGCTGACGTCCCACCTCGGCCGCGGTGACGGATTTGTCCCGATACAGCAGGACGGAGGGGCGGGAGAGAACCTTGAGGCCCTTGATCTTCGCGAGCTCAGTGATGATGTCTTCGGTGACGCCGTCGCGGAAATACTCGTCCTCTTTTATTCCAGAGAGATTCTCGAAATAGAGCACCGCGATCGACTTCTCGGACGCCCGGGCCCCACCCGGCTTCGAGTCGGACCGATCGGCCGCGGCCCGGCTGCCCGACTGGGTGTCGCGGCGCAGGCGCAGGAGATCGGTCTTGAAGTCGGTGGCGGTCTGGTAGCGCATCGAGCGCTCCTTCTCCATCGCCCTTGAGATGATGCGATTGAGTTCGGCAGGCAGGCTCGAGTCGTGCTGGTGGATCGGGAGGGGCTCGCGGTTCAAGATCGCCTCGGTGATAACCGCCGCGGTCTCGCCGTTGAATGGCTTTTCTCTCGTGGCCGCGACGTAGAGCACCACGCCCAGGGAGAAGATGTCGGTGCGCGCGTCGGTGGTCTGGCCCCGCGCCTGCTCGGGAGACATGTAGGACGCGGTGCCCACCACCATGCCCGCGGTGGTGAGTTCCCCCCCGTGAACCGCGGTGGCCTCGTCGGCATTCACCGGCGCCGCCCCGGGCCGCGAGGACTCCATCTTGGCGAGGCCGAAGTCGAGAATCTTCGCCTGGCCGCGGGGAGTCATCCAGATATTGGCGGGCTTGAGATCGCGATGCACGATTCCCTTCGCACTGGCCGACTCGAGAGCGTCGGCGACCTGAATGCCGAATTCGAGCAGCGATCCGAGTTCGAGGGCGCCGCGCCGGATCCGTTTGTCGAGGGTTTCACCTTCGAGGAGCTCCATCACGATGAAATGCTGGCCCTCGTGGTGGTCGATCTCGTAGACCGTGCAGATGCCGGGGTGATTCAGGGCCGAGGAGGCTCGGGCCTCTCGCTGAAACCGTTCGAGCATGGCCGGGTTTTGAGCCATTTCCGTGGGCAGGAATTTGACCGCGACGTGACGACCGAGCTTGGTGTCTTCGGCTTCGTAAACAACCCCCATACCCCCGCTGCCGAGCTTCGCGGTGATCTTGTAATGCGAGATGGTCTGGCCAATCATTTCCGGCTGCTTCCTGGGGCGTCTGTCTCTTAGGGGATGAAGGCGGACAGTATCACGGAAAAACCCCGCTCTTCGGCGGTCCGGACGACTTTCGGCGCGGGCTTCTTTCCACCTTCTTCTTCTCGGGCGTGCTTACGAGAAGGTCGGCCGGAAAGCCGAGGCCAAGACCGCCTATGAGCGCGTGGTGTCCTCGCAGTTGATCGGCATCGAACGGGCCCTGGCCCTTCCGGAGGCCAAGAAGAAGGCTCAGTCACTTTGAGGTGACCGGTCTCTTGGGCGGAGCCGCGTAGACCACGCCTCCCCCGCGATCGTGGGATGGGTTCAAGCGGATGAACCACAAAAGACGATAGCGCCCTGACCCCGAGTTGGTCTACGATTCTCCGGCTGTCCCGGGCTTGGGGCGGCGCCATTTTCAAGGAGAAATATGACCACACAGGAAGTAGCGAACCAGCTCGTCGCGCTCTGCCGCGCGGGCAAGAACCTCGAGGCCGTCGACACGCTTATGGGCGCTGACGTTGTGAGCGTCGAGGCCACGGGCGATGAGACCATGCCGGCGGTGATGAACGGCCGTGATGCCATCCGCGGCAAGAACGAGTGGTGGGTCAACAACCACAAGGTCCACTCTGCCCGCGTGAAAGGACCCTACCCCAACGGCGAGCGCTTCGCGGTCATCTTCGACTTCGAGGTCACGCCTGCGGTGGGGCCCATGGCCGGCAAGCGCATGCGGATGGAGGAAGTCGCGGTCTACACGGTCGCGGACGGAAAAGTCGCGCGGGAGGAGTTCTTCTACGACATGACCGGAGCGAGCATGGACGGCGAGCCCGCGAAGCCGGCGAAGAAGAAAGCGAAGGCGAAGGCGAAGGCCCGAAAGGCCGCCCCCAGGGCCAAAGCAAAAAAGGCCGCTCCGAAGGCCAAGGCGAAGGCGAAAGCAAAAGGCAAGGCCAAACCGGCCTCGAAAAAGGCGAAGGCCCGCAAGCGCTGAGCGCTACCGCTTTTCGACCCAATAGCCGGTAGGCCCTCGACCGGAACTTCCCGCGACAACGTGGAACTTTGAGGCAGCAGGATCGCTGCCTTAGAACCCTCGGCTCTGGTGTCCGAGGCAGGTGTCGCTTTGGGGCTGCCCCAGCTTGACGGCCTGCGGTAACAAGCGCATTCTCGGCCCGTGGACACTCTGGTCGGGGTCTTTCGGTGTTTCCTGCCGGCGCGCTACTGGCAGGACAACCGCAGCGGCGCCCTCATCTCGATCTTTCTCACCTTCGCCGCCGGCCTCTTCGTCGGCCTGCGCGGCCTTCTGCAATACGCAGGTCGAGCCAGTGATGAAGCGGCGAGACTCATGCTGCAAGGCGGCGTGTCGGGGAGTGCGGCGGGCGATCAGAACGCGCAGATGGTCGCGGCCATGCAGAGCCCCATCCTCGCCGCGCTGGCCTTCTTGCTGTTCACCCCCACCGGCTGGCTCGCCGACTATCTCGTGCTTTCGGCCATATTCCGCGGCGTCACATTGGCCGTCGACAATCCCTGGGGCGACCCGATCCTTGAAGGTGTCGATCATGTGGTCCGCGACAAGAGCGCCTTGATCGAAGCGAAGAAGGAAGCCGATGCGCGGGAGCAGGCCGAAGGTCCAGACGTACCGGATCGCGTTCTCGAATGCCGGAAGTTCGCGGGCAAGGAGGCGGACTATGTGGTGGTGGCGAGCCGGCGCAAGGCCGGATGGACTCTGGCCACAACCGTGATCGCCGACTCCGTCAGGCTCCGCATCGGCGATCCTCGCGAGATAACCATCGAGGGACGCCTTCGGACGTGCTATCCGCTGAAGATCATCCGCGACCTCCAGGTCGATCGCCGGATCGTGCACTACCAGTGGCCGAAGGACATGCCGCCAATTCCCGGCCTCGACACGGACTCTGGTGTCTGGAGTCCTCCCAAGCCCTCGACGGAGGAGTGAGTCCTACTCGCCCGGCTTCGCGGGAGCGATCTCGAGGCGGAGGAGACGGGGCGCGACGGTTGCCGCTTCTTCACACTGAAGCTCGATGGGGTTGTCTCCGCGAAACAGACGATCGGCGGCGATATCCAGGGTGACCGCAACCGCCTGAGGCCCGATCAGGGCCTCGCCCACTTTGCGGCCGCCCGCCAGGAACGTCACCCATGCCGACGCTCTCGCGTCCATGGTGGCCGTGACGCGGAGCCGCTGCGGCCTTCGGACGGGCAGGATGATGGACGCTCGCGCCTCGCGTATCCGGACGTCATGGATGCCGTAGTGCGCGCGAGGTCCGAAACCGTCCCTGAGGAAAAACCGCAATTTTCCAAGCTCGTTCGGCGGCGACACGCCCCACGCGAACGTCCGGTTCTTAGGGTCGAAGACCAGGGTCTCGCCGCGCTCCAGTTTCCGCGCCGTCTTGAGGGTCTCCCGGACGAAGCCGAGGACGTAGGGGCCATCGCGGGTTGTCGAGAGGTCTATCCGCGAATACCGATCGAGGGCGCGGGGAGACAAACCGAGGATGATGAGACCGGCGACCACGGCGGGCCGTGACCATCGACGCACAAGCGACGGCCTGACAGCCTTCGTGTGCGCGGGGTCGAGGTGGACGGCGAGCGCCGCCACGAACGGAAGGGCGTAGATCAGCAGCCGCGGGACATCGGCCTTGAAGAAGCTGGTGGCTGCACCCTCCCCGGTGTAGGCCGCGGCGAAAAGGGGCAGGACGAGGAGCGGCAGGAGGGTCAGGGCATGCTCCTTCAGGTATTCGCGCGCCCCCGGCCGGGACAGGCCGAGCAGGGCCGCGACGACCAGGCCACCCATCAGAAAGTCGGGAGCGAAGTCCTTGAAGCTCGTGATGATCGAGGAAAGGGTCGCCAGGTAGTCGGTCGAAGGCCGCACCCCCGCGGACTGAGGCGCCCAGAGAAACCGGATCGCCAGCCAGATCCAGGCGGCGGGGGCTGCCACCATGGCCGTTCTCAGTCCCGCTCCCCTCGCGCCGTCGTTGAGGCTCTTCAAGAACACGATCGGAAGCAGGACGACCCAGATCTCCTTGGAGAGAGAAAGGAGCAAGAGGGAGAGAGCGATCGCCCATGGGATATCGCGTTCAATGGCGATGAGGGCCAGAAGCAGCAGGGCCAGCGCGAAAGGCTCCACGAGAAACGGGTTCTCGAAGACCGCGCTCACCGAGGGTGTGGCCATCATGGCGAGCACCGCCAGCAGGGAGGACCGAAGGGTCGCTCCGAGGAGCCGCAGGTAGACGAAGAGGAGGCCGCTCGCCACGATCAGCGAGGCCTGCGCCGCCCACTCGAAGGCGGGCACGATCAGCCGGGGGGGGGCGAAGGCGCCGATGAGCGCCGGCAGGAGGATCCGGTAGCCCCAGGGGCTGAGGGTGAAGACGCGCGGCTCCTCGGCCATGGCGACGTACACGTGGGCATCGAATCCGGGAAGGTTGAAGCCGTCCCAGGCAATGTGCGGATCGAAGTGCGCCCGGAAGTGATACTGCGCAAGCCCCCCGCCGATGAGGCACGCGACCACGAGGGCGGCGGCGTTCTTCAGGAGGGGGGTTTTGAGCCGCATGCCCTAGCCGAGGAGAGAGATCAGTGGCCGACGGTGCGCTTCTTGCGCAGGAAGTCCATCAACACGGCCTCGCCCAGGTCGTAAGGACTCGTGAAGTAGGCCTTGCCGCGCGTGAGTTCGGAGACCTTGGCCACGAAGGCCACGAGTTCATAATCGCGGGCCAGCATGAAGGTGTTGATCATGATGTTCTGGCGGCGGCAGTTGATGACTTCCTTCAAGGTCAGGCCGATGACCTTGGGATCCATGCCGAAGGGGTTGCGATAGATCCGGCCGTCGTCGAGGGTGAGGGCGGTGGGCTTGCCGTCGGTGATCATCACGATCTGCTTCATGTCCTTGCGCTCGCGCGCGAGAATTCTCTGGGCCACGCGAAGGCCTTCACGCGTGTTGGTGTAGTGCGGGCCTACCTTCACGCGGCCGAGCATCGACAGGGGAATCTCCTCCGCCGAGTCATGGAAGAGCACCACCCGAAGGGAATCGCCCGGGTATTGCGTGCGCAGCAGGTGGGAGAGGGCGAGGGCCACCTTCTTGGCCGGCGTGAATCTGTCCTCGCCGTAGAGGATCATGGAGTGGGAGCAGTCGAGCATCACCACGGTTGCGCAGGACGAGCGATATTCGGTCTGGCGCACCACGAGGTCCTCGTAGCCGACATCGAGTCCTTCGCCCTCGCGCACCTCGAGGGCATGGGTCCTGCGGATCGTGTTGAGGAGGGTCTCGCTTACGTCGAGGTTGAGGGTGTCGCCGAACTCGTAGGGCTTCGACGGGCCGCTGGCGTCGACGCCGGTCGAAAGGTCCTGGGTGTCGTGTGAACCGAATGACGACCGCCCGAAAGCACCCACGAGCTCACGCAACGCCCGGTAGCCGAGGAAGTCTGTACCCTTCTCGGAAAGCTCAAACTTGACCGGTGCTCCCGAACCTCCGGCTTCGCCCTGGCCGTCCGACTCCTCCATCGATCCCGTGCCGTTCTGCGAGGCCTGGATGAAACCCTCGTTCATCAATCGCTCGATGACCTTCTCGAGGAACTCGTTCAGCGTTTCCTCGCTCGAGAAGAGCTTCTGGAGATCTTCGTCGGGCAGCAGGTTGCTCGTCATCAGGGCGTTCGTGATCGCGTCCTTGAGGTCTTGCTGCGAGGTCTGGGAATCGCCGTCCGCAGGCTCGCCGAAACCGCTGCCGAGCAGGAACTCGGACATGGCGTTCACCAGCTCGTTGAGGTCGAGGTCCTCCCAGAGATTGGACCGATGCTTGTGGTACGTGAAGCGGGGCATATCTTCTAAAGGCTGGATCCCGGCGTGCGCCGGGATACGCGGGGGCCGTGCAAGCGCATATCCCCCGCTAATTCACTTGGCGTTTCAGGCGGGCGAGGCGCGCGAGACGCTCGGGGTCCGGCCCCCCGTCTTCGGTCTTGCGCTCGACCGCGATGTAGGCCCCTTCGTCCGATCGGCCGATCTTCTTCTGCGCGAACAGGCCTTCGAGGATGAACTCTGCGGCGGCAGCCCGGGTTGGCGCGTCGCTGCGGTCTTGAATCAGACGCCCGGCGTGGGCGAGAAGTCCGGGCACCCGCGCCAAGGTGGCCAGCAGGTCGCCCGCACTTTTTTCGTCCGAAACCCCGATTTCACCGCCCTGCTCGAAGAAGTCGATCAGCGCGCGCAGGTTGGTTCCGCCGAACTCCCGGGCGAAGACTTCCTTAAGACCTTCGCGAACGAGGTCCCGGCCGACCGCGGCGCCGCCCGCCATCTCGCCCTCGTATTCGAGTTCGATCTTGCCGGTGACCGCGGGAAGGGCCACGTAGATATCGGCGATGCGCGGCACGATCTCGGGCTCGCCGTAGGCGAGGGCACGGCGCTCCGCTGACGAGATCGCGTTTTCGAGCACGCTGATGGCGAGACGCTGTGACACGCCACTCTTCTTGTCGACGCGCCGGTCGCGCCGGGCCGCGAAGGCCACGGCTTCGACGGTGTGGCGGACGAACTCCGGCACGAACACGGGCAGGCTGCGCTTCGAGAACGCCTCGCTGGCCGTGATGAGGGCCGAGAGTTCGATGGTTTCGGGATAGTGGGTGCGGATCTCTGAGCCGATGCGGTCCTTGAGCGGGGTCACGATCTTGCCGCGCGCGGTGTAGTCCTCGGGGTTCGCGGTGAAGACCATGGCCACATCGAGGCGCAGGCGCACCGGAAAGCCCTTGATCTGGATGTCGCCTTCCTGGAGGATGTTGAACAGGCCCACCTGAATGCGGGGGGCAAGGTCGGGAAGTTCGTTGATGGCGAAGATGCCGCGATTGGAGCGGGGAAGGAGGCCATAGTGGATGGCGCCCTCACTCGAGAGGATGTGGCCGCTCTTGGCGGCCTTGATGGGGTCGAGGTCGCCGAGCATGTCGGCGATGGTGACGTCGGGGGTTGCGAGCTTCTCCACGTAGCGCTCGTCGCGGCCGAGCCATTCGACTTCCAGCTTGTCGCCGTGAGTCGCCTTCTTGTCGCGGCAGGAACTGCACAGCGGGGCAAACGGATCGCAGCGGATCTCGCAGCCCTTCACCACCGGAATGCGCTCGTCGAGGAGCGAGACGAGCTGGCGGATGAGACGGGTCTTGGCCTGGCCGCGCAGGCCGAGCAGGATCATGTGGTGCTTCGAGAGCACCGCGTTCACCACTTCAGGGATGACGCTCTCGTCGTAGCCGACGATTCCGGGGAAGAGCGGCTCCTGGTCGCGGAGCTTGGTGAGGAGATTGCGGCGCATCTCGTCCTTGACCGATTCGCCGCCCTTAAGACCCTGTTGCTTGAGTTCGTGGAGTGTTGTCATTGCTTCACCACTGATTATCGCCCCCCGGGGTGTCGAGACCTTGTGCCCGGGCGCCGGATACTCCGGCGGGTTTGGTCTCGTATGTCGTCACGAGTCAATGACGTGCGCGTGGGCGGCGAACCAGGCGAGCCTTGAGGTTGAGGCGTCACCCTTCAACGACGACGGTGTCACCAACCGCCACTCGACCCGGCTGGACCGTGCTGCCATAGACGCCAAGCCGGGAGTCGCGTTCGTGGACGATCGCCTTCAAGACCGCGGGATTGCTCTCGGTTGACGCAGGGTCGATGTTGACCATCACACAACGCCCATCTCGCTTGTCGACGCGCATTCTGATGCCGCCGATCTGAAGCACCGATCCAACCCAGGAATCCTCCTGAAACGGCTCGCCGCTTGTCACGTCGATCAGCAGATTGGGCCTGAAACGCTGCGGATCGAGTTCGACGGCGACGATGGCGCCCAGAGCCTTGATCGTCTGGGTCGAGATGAGCGACAGGGGAAAGGTGTCGAAGACGCCCACGTCCTGTTTGATGACGCGCACACCGGGACCGAGTTCGGCGACGAGTTCCGGATCGATGACCTCGTGTTCCCGCCCTCCCGGAGTTCGCACGAAAACGGGAGACGCGGCCACCCGCTCCGGATCGGAAAAAGAGGGGCGATAGTGGCGCAGCTCCGGCTTTTCGCGGATGGTGAGCCACGGAAAGCCGCTCCGCTCGACACCGCCACGGATGAAAGCCCACCGCCGATCCCCCGCGAATCCGTGCCACGACACGTCGACCGCTTCGAGCGGCTCGGCGGCCATCGATTTCACCGGATAGCGCCACAGCGCCACCACTCGACCCACCTCGTGCGCTGCCATATTCATTTGGGCGCCACCGTTGACCGACTTTCCTTAACGGCGCAAACGAGCGGCGATGTGAGGTTTGCTCCAGGTCCAGCGAGCGCCAGGGTGAACGCCAACATTGTTCGGAGCGTAGCAGAGGGCAACCGTCCTTTCGTGTCGGCCGGGCATTGCGGGTTGGTAGCATTCGCCCTGCGGCCTGCGTTCTGCTGCGGGCTTTGATCTCATTCCCCCCTCTATGCTCACCCTCGGCTTCGACATCGGTGGCACGTTCATCAAGGCCGTGGCCCTGCGGGATCTGGAGGTCGTGGGCCGGGGCGAGACTCCGGTGCGGCACGAATCGATCGAGGCGCTTTGCGTTCAACTCGCGAGCCTGCGGCGCGAACTCGATCCCTCGTCTGAGGCCAAAGCCGCGGGCGTCGCGGTGGCGGGCCTGGTCGACAAAGCGACCGGCCGCCTGACCGCATCGCCTCACCTCCCTTCACTAAGGCACGTCGACGCCAAACCGCGCTTCGAAGCCTCCCTCGCCATTCCCACGAGCGTTATGAACGACGCCACCGCGGCCGCTTTTGCCGAAGTCCAGTACGGCGCCGCGCGAGGTTTTTCGCATGTCCTTCTCATAACCGCAGGCACGGGTGTGGGCGGTGGCCTCGTCCTGAACGGCCAGCCCTACGAGGGTGCTTCGGGTTTCGCGGGCGAGATCGGCCACGTTCCCGTCGAGCCACTAGGCGATGCGTGCGCCTGCGGGAAGCACGGGTGCCTCGAAACCGAGTGCGGCGCCTACTACCTTGTGGGGCGGGCGCGCGCGGGCATCGGCTCGGGTGTCCACAGCTCGCTCGAGAAGGCCGATCCCCTCGACGCTGCGGCCATTTTCGAGGCCGCGCGGGCCGGTGACTACTTCGCATTGAACCTCATCGATCGCGCCGGCACCGCCCTCGGCCGGGCCTGCGCCATGGCTCTTCAAATCCTCGATCTCGAACGAATCGTCATTGGCGGCGGCCTTGCCCGTAGCGCCGATCTGCTCATTCCGCGGATAATGAGCGCGGCCCGCGCCCGGACGTTCGGCGAAATCTTCGACCGCGCGTCGTTCGTGGCCGCGGAACTCGGCCATCAGGCGGGTGCGATCGGGGCGGCAGCGACAGCGATGCATCGCGCTCGCTGACCCCCGGAATCGCTCCCTTTCGACGCTCATTTCCTTCAGGTAGACGTGACCGAACTTTCACAGATCCGCAACTTCTCGATCATCGCGCACATCGATCACGGAAAGACCACCCTTTCCGACCGCCTCATGGAGGCGACGGGTGCTTTGACCGCGCGCGAGATGAGCGCCCAGTTCCTCGACGCGATGGACCTCGAGAAGGAACGCGGCATCACCATCAAGCAGCACTCGGTGCGGCTCAACTACAAGGCGAAGGACGGGAAGGACTACGTTCTCAACCTGATCGACACCCCGGGCCATGTCGACTTCAGCTACGAGGTGAGCCGGTCGCTCGCCGCCTGTCAGGGGGCCTTGCTCGTGGTCGATGCGAGCCAGGGTGTCGAGGCCCAGACCCTCGCGAATGCGCACCTCGCGGTCGAGAACCATCTCGAGATCATCCCGGTCATCAACAAGGTCGACCTGCCCTCCGCCGAACCCGAGCGCGCTAAGGAGCAGATCGAGAGCGTCATTGGAATCGACGCCACAGGCGCCATCCTCGCATCAGCCAAGCAGGGCATCGGGATTTCGGAGATCCTCGAAGCCATCGTCCATCGGATTCCCGCGCCCAAAGGGGATCCGAACGGGCCCCTGCGCTGCCTCGTCTTCGATTCCTGGTTCGATCAGTACCGCGGCGTCGTGATTCTCGTCCATGTTGTCGATGGCGAGCTGAAGCCAGGAATGAAGATCCGGCTCATGAAGTCCGACGGAAGCCACGACGTCGAAGGTCTGGGTGTTTTCACACCCAAGCCGATGCCCGTCGATTCGCTGAGCGCCGGCGAAGTCGGCTTTGTGGTCGCGGGCGTCAAACGCGTCTCCGAAACCAAGATCGGCGACACCATGACCGACGATCGCAATCCGGCGTCCGCGCCCCTGCCTGGCTTCAAGGACGTGAAGCCCATGGTGTTCGCGGGCCTCTATCCGATCGAGTCCAACAAGTATGGCGAGCTTCGCGATGCCATGGAGAAGCTGCGGCTGAACGATGCCTCGTTCAACTATGAGCCGGAGACCTCGGCCGCTCTTGGATTCGGCTTCCGCTGCGGCTTCCTCGGCCTCCTGCACATGGAGATCGTGGAGGAGCGCCTCGAACGAGAGTTCGGTCTCGAACTCATTGTCACCGCACCCTCGGTCAAGTACCGCGTGATGAAGACCGACGGCGAGATCATCGACGTGGATTCGCCCGCCCGCCTGCCCGACCCCGGCCAGATCGAGGCGATCGAGGAGCCGGTCATCACCGCCACCATCCTGACCGCTCCTGAGTTCGTGGGCGCCATCCTCCAGCTCTGCCAGGACAAGCGCGGCATCCAGAAGAACATGGGCTACATCACGCCCACCCGCGTGATGATCACGTATGAGTTGCCCATGGCCGAGGTCCTCCTCGACTTCTATGACCGGTTGAAATCGGCGTCGAAGGGTTACGCCTCTCTCGACTACCAGATCACGGGCTGGTGGGTTACACCCCTGGTCAAGCTCGACGTCCTCGTGAATGATGAGCCCGTGGACGCGCTCTCGATCATCTGCCACAAGGACTCGGCCTATCAGCGCGGCAAGACGCTGGTTTCCAAGATGCGCGGCCTGATTCCACGGCAGATGTTCGACGTGGCCATCCAGGCCGCAATCGGTTCGCGCATCATCGCGCGCGAGAGCGTCAAGGCCCTGCGCAAGAATGTCATCGCCAAGTGCTACGGCGGCGACATCAGCCGAAAACGCAAGCTCCTCGACAAGCAGAAGGAGGGCAAGAAGCGGATGAAGAGGGTCGGCAGCGTCGACATCCCGCAGGAAGCTTTCCTCGCGGTCCTCAAGGTCGACGAATAGTCGAGGTCTTACGCCAAAAGCTTGACGGGGTTTGGGCTCGCCTGCCGAAGGGCGGCGCGGGCGAGGCCCCGCAGCATGCCTCCGAACACGAGCTGGTGAAGGGGATACAGCGCGTACCAGTACGCGCGTCCGAAGAATCCGAGTGGATCGAACATCGCGGTCTGGCGGATCGTCGCGGTCTCGCCCTCGGTGGTCACCTCGAACTCCAGCCAGGCGCGCCCGGGAACCCTCATCTCGGCCGCGAGCCGCAGCAGATGGCCGCGTTCGATCGCCTCCACCCGCCAGAAATCGACGGTATCGCCGACCCGCAGGTCGGTAGACGATCTGCGGCCTCGTCGCATTCCGACGCCTCCCGAAAGGATGTCGAGGAAACCGCGCACATGCCACAGCCAGTTCCAGGCGTACCAGCCCGTGGAGCCGCCGATTCTCTGGATCGGCCGGAACGCGTCGGCCGCGGAGGCCTTGATCTCGATCGTCCTCGAATCGATCAGGCGCGAGCCGAACTGGACGCCGCCCCAGGAAGGCAGGTCGCCCGACGACGAAAGGGCGTCGGACCATCTGGTGGCCGCGAAATCGTCTTCTTCGGTGGCCAGGGCCAGGCGAAGGGCCTCTTCGACGCCGATGGGACGGATGTCGAAGACATTGAGCGCGCTTCGGTCGCGAACCACGGTGGAATGGACGATGCTCTCGATCAGGGTGCGTCCGATCCGCGCGTAGATCGGCGTGATCAGTCCGAGCCACAGGCTCGAGATGAACGGGGTCAGCACCGGGACGGGAATCATGATGAGTCGGATCCCGCGCATGCGCGCGTAGGCGCGCATGATGTCGGCATAGGACATCTTGTCCGCGCCGCCGATTTCGTAGACGCGATACTCCGTCACGGGAAGATCGAGGGCGGCTACGAGGTAAGCGAGCACGTCGTCGATCGCGATGGGCTGCGCCTTAACCTTCACCCAGCGCGGTGTGATCATGATGGGCAGACGTTCCACCAGGGCGCGGATCATGTCGAAGGACACGCTCCCGTGGCCGATGATGATCGAGGCGCGGAACTCGAGCACCGGCACCTGCGCCCTGCGCAGGATTTGTCCCACCTCCTGCCGGCTGCGAAGGTGAGGCGAGAGATCCTCTTCCTCACGGCCCAATCCGCCCAGATAGATGATGCGCCCGACGCCGGCGAGCTTGGCGGCGTGGCCGAAATTGAGGGCGGCCCGGCGATCCTGGTCTTCAAACGACCGGCCCGCCCCCATCGAGTGCACCAGGTAGTAGGCGACCTCCACGCCTCGCAGGGCGTGATCGAGACTGGCCCGGTCGAGCGCGTCTCCTTCGACCACCTCCGTCGTCGGTCCGATCCTTGGCACGAGAATCTCGGGCCGCCGGGCCAGGCACCGGACGCGATGGCCCTGGGCCTCGAGGGCTTTCAGCAGCCGTCCGCCCACGTAACCGGTAGCGCCGGTGAGAAGGATGAGCGGTGTTTCGATGAACGACTCCAGTCCGGCGGTTCAACGTCCCCCCTGGCAGGAGGCGTGACTGAACCGCATCACCAGTTTAGTCCCGTCGACCTGTTTGAGCCCGGAAGCCCGCTCGGCGGCAGATCGGGCAGACACAGATCACGTCTAGCGCTAGGGCACCAGGATCTGCGCGAGAAGCTGCTCGCGGCCGGGCTCCTCCCGGAAGAACAATGTCGGCTCGAAGAGCTCGAGTTCGAGCAGGATGGGCGCGCCGGAATCGTCGCGCGCGATGTCGACGCGGGCATACGGAATGTCCGGCACGCCGGCCCGGACGAGGACCTCGCGCGCCATGGCGAGGGCGTCCGGCTTCGACTCCACCGACCGCCCCTCGGGGCCGACGTGGCGGCCACCCTTGAACGCCGAGTTCTTCATCACGGTGTGCGAGTAGACGCCGCCGAAGAACATGAGCGAGTGCTCGCCGCCTTCTTCGACGTCGTTCACAAAGGGCTGAATCATGATGTCGCGGTCCGGCCGATGGCGGTCCAGGTAGGCCTGACCCTCCTGGTATCGCGCGGGCTCTACCCGGATCGTCTCCCAGGAGTCGGCGGAGATGGTCGGCTTGAGGACCACGGTGCTCCAGCCACGCTCCGCGCAGATCCTCTCCAGGCTTGCGGTTTCGCCCCTTGGGGCAAACGCGGTGGGAACGGTGCGCACGCCTTTGGCCGCGAGTTCCCCCAGGTAGCGCTTGTTCATGTTCCACCGGACGATGTCGGGATCGTTGACCACGTTCGTCTTCATCTCGACCTGTGCGAGCCAGTCGAGAAACTCCTGGCCACGGCGGTAGTAGTCCCAGGGCGATCGGAGCAGGGCAAGATCGAACTTCTCCCAGGGGAAATCCGCGTCATCCCAGGACGCGCTCAACACAAGCGCGCCACGCTTGGCGAGGGCCGCGGCGAGCGGACGGTCGTCGTCCTCGATCTCCGGGTGCCGTGGGTTGGTGACGAACGCGATCTTCATGGCCGCGGGAGCTTACGACGCGCGGCGGGCCTTGGGCCGAAGGCCAGCTCAGGTCCTGGTCGTAGGCCTGCTTCAGCCAGCCGATCAATTCCTTGTCGACGTCCTTGACCGACTCCAGGCGAACCCGGTGGCTGACCATGGCGCTGAAGCTCCCCGAGGCCAGAAGCCGTCCCGAAGGCGGCGTAACCTTGAGGTTGATGCCGACATCGAGGCGGGTCGCGGTGGAAGGCTGCACCAGCGCGAACTGCTTGCTTCGACGAAGGCTCACATTCGCCTTCTTCGGAGAGACCTCGACATCCGCCCCGAACCTCTGCACCGCGGCGAGGATTGCCTCATAAATGGGACGCAGGCCCGCCTTGGGCCCCGCATACTGGTCGCCTACCGGGTCGTCGCCGCGAGTGAGCTCGCCCCCGTCCGCCACCGAATGCGCGACCAGATTGGCGTAGCCGTGACCGAGGCCGTGCTTCGACTTGAGGAAGGACACCATCTCTCCGTGCTTTGAAACCTTCTGGGCCTGGACCAGTTTCACCCAGGCTGCGAGAGGCTTGCCGGTCTTCGCCTCGAGGTTCGTGATCATGGTCGCGACCGCGTCGTCCACTTTGCCCATCGCTACTTCTCCCGGGTCAGAGCGAAGAAATGATTGGCGCCCGCGGACTTTCCGTTCTCCCATGAAGTCCAGCTCGCCTCCATCCGGCCATCGGGCAGGAAGCGGATCTCGCCGTTGTGGATGAAGGCGTCCTTGTTGACGTCGAAGCTGGTGCCGCCGTCGAAGTCGAACACCAGCTTGTCGGGGGTCGAGGCGGTCTTCGAGAAGCGCATGTGCGGCTGGGTGCCGCCCGAGCAGTAGTCGGTCATGATGAGATCCGCCTTGTCGAGGTGGTACATCGACCGCATCTCGTGAGGCTCGCCCGGGAAGAGCACCTCCATCACCACGCTGCCTCCCGAGATCACCTCGTAACGGATCGCGCCCTTGGGGCCGGTGGCGCTGCCGATGGGCCCGGACCAGTTTCCGGCGAGGCCCTTGAGCTTCTGGAATGCGGCCTTGCCGTCGAGGGTTTGAGCCTGCAGGGGGAAGGAGGCGACGAGTGCGATGAAAGCGGCAAGGGCGAGGGACACGGACTTTCTGATCATGGTTTCTCCTGATTGGGACTGAGGTTTGGAATCAGTGACTGGTCTTGTCGATTCGGTTGTGGATGGACACCACATCCATGAGTGCCGCGGTGGCATACCAGCCATAGGCTTCATAGGCGAGGGTGCCCGCGGCCACCGCGGGGTCGGTCACGAGCAGAGCCTCCGCTTCCTTCACCGTCTTTACGTTGAAGACGAAGATGCCCCGGTACTGGCGGTCGTTCCTGACCAGGGCCCCCGCGACCACGAGCTTGCCTTCCCCCGCGAGCCGGCCGATGTTGGTCATGTGACCGGCGAAGAGCCGGTCACTCTCCTCCTTCGGAATGTCGGCCTTCGGCCCGGTCTTGAGGAGGACCAGCACGTAGCTCTTCATGCCCCGCTGATCGGCGCCCCGCCGCTCGGCAAGCGCCGCGTCGTAGCCGGGCGGGGGGGCTAAAAAGGCTTCGCCTCCTGGGCGAAGAGCGGAGTGGCGGCGGAGAGACACAACAAGGTGAAGGCGGCGCGCATCACTTCTTCTCCTTCAGTTCGGGGATGTTCTGGCGGAGCGTGTCCTTGGGGGCCATGAACATGAAGGCCGACATCATGCCGAGCATCATGCGGGTCTTGAACGGCACATTGCCGGTTTCAACCATGGCCTTGATGTTGCCCAGGATGTCCACCCAGCTCGTGCGCACGGAATCCGCGGTCTTCTTCTGGTCGACGAACTTCGAATGCACCACGGTGACGCGGGTGACCCCGCCCTTCTCCTCGAGCGTCCACTCGACCAGGGTCGGGGTCTCGGGGAGGTTCGTGAAGCGGAAGGTGTGGACGAAACGCTTCGGAGGCACGAACTCGTGGACCTCGCCGATGATGAACACGCGCTTGCCGTCCTCGCTCTTGTAGATCATCCGTGAACCCGGCTTGAAGTCGGTCTCGAGCACGGTCCCGAACATCGGCTTCTGGATCTGCTTGAGCTTGGTGATCTCGGCCCATACGTCGGCGACGGGCGCCTTGATCTCGACGACGTGAATCTGACGTTCTTCCATGGAGTCTTCCTGTTCAGGCGCGCTTCAGGCGCCGGGTTTCATTCTTTGCGGAGCGGGCTTCGACGGTGCGCTTGAGGCCGACCAGGGCCGCCGCCCAGTCGCCCTGATATTTCCCCACCCAGCGCTCGTAGATGTGCTGAATGGGAACAGGATTGAGGTGGTTGATCCTCCGGCGGCCGTCGACCTCCACCGTGACGAGGTCGGCCTCGCGCAGGAGATTCAGGTGCTGCATCACCAGGAAGCGATTCTCGCCTAGGGCTGCCGCGACCTCGCCGGTGGTGCAGGGCTTGTCCCGGAGAACGTCCAGGATCCGCCGGCGATGCGGATTGGCGAGGGCGCGCCAAACGTGGTCGAGGTCTTCATGTGACATTGTCTATACGTAAAGATTATGTCACCTATTGACGACGGTCAAGCCTTTTCCTGAAAAACTTCTGGCGGACTGCGAAACTACGCAGATCAACATCTCCTTCGAGATCGCGAACCGCCCTCCCCTTCCGCCCGCCCAGCAGCCCTCGATGGAGATACGGCCGGCCACGGCGGCCTACTTCCGGACCATGGGCATTCCCGAGGCCGATCGGTGAAACACCGGTCAGGCTGCTCAGGATGGTCGCCGCGGCCGCGTAGGTTCCAAGGCGTGACGGGTGAAGACTGTTTGGGCTGTATAGGCCAAGCCCGGAATCGAGCTGCCACGCCGCGAGCCAGGCCTCGCCGGCCGGCAGGAGTACTCCCTCCGCATCCGCGTTCGCGAGGCGATACGACTCGATCACCTGCGGGAAGAACGCGCGGCGGGAGCGATGGGGCCAGACCATGTAGAGGGCCGGTGTCGCCCCGGACGCGCGTATCTCCTCGGCGAAACGCCTGGTCCATTCGCGCAGGTTGGCCCGGCTTTCCGGCAAAGACGAGGGCCCCTGCTGGAGCACCACCCACCTGAAGCCGCCCTGGCGAATGCGCCCGCGAATTGCGTCACCCCAATAGTCCTCGAGGGATGCGTCCGCGCGCGCCACCACCTCGGAGGAGAGCGAGAGACCTTTCGCGGCGGCCATCGCTTCGACGAGCAGGGGCAGATCGTTCCAATAAGTGAGACTGTTGCCAATGAAGAGCACGCGGGAGGGAGGCTGCGCGGCGGCGCGTCCCGCGAGGAGCAGTACGAATCCAAAGGCGGTGGCGAGGGCCCGCCCCCGCCCCCGCCGACGAGGATCGAAAAACATGTCCGATGTTACGCACCGAATAACATCCCCGGGCCCTCATGAACCCTGAATCTGATCCGCCTCCGCCCGTGAAAGTCCTGTTCGTCTGTTCTGGAAACATCTGCCGCTCGCCGCTGGCAGAGGCAATGTTCAAAGCACTCGCTCGCGAAGCTGGCCTTACTTCGCGCTTTGTCGTGGACTCGGCGGGCACGCATGGCCTTCACGAGGGCGACCAGGCCGATCCGCGAACGCGGCGCGTGGGCCGGAACCACGGCCTCGACGTCGACTCGATCTCCCGCCCGGTGACCGACGCCGATTTCGACGAGTTCGATCTCATCATCGCGATGGACCGCAGCCACCGCCGCGAACTGCTGAGCCGGGCGGGTACGGGCCGCCGTGCCGCGATCAAGCTCATGCGCGAGTTCGATCCGGGCGCCCGCGACCAGGACGTTCCCGATCCCTACTACGGTGGTGTGGCGGGCTTCGAGCAGATGCACTCGATTCTCGATCCGGCCTGCCGCGGTCTTTTTCAGTCGCTGCGCGGCTGATGCGCTTCCTCGAGGCGGCCCTCGCCCGATCATTGGGTCGGGAGCGCGTGCGGATCGAGAGTGCTTCGACACTGCCGGGTGGTGGCCCACGGGAGGCGCAAAAACTCGTCACGTCGGAAGGAGAGTTTTTCGCGAAGTGGTCGGACGATGGCCCCGAGGACATCTTCGTCTGCGAAGCCCAGGGCCTCGGTGCACTTCGATCCGTGAGTGGGCCCATCACGATCCCCCAGATAATCGCCGCTTCGAAGCGCGACACCGAAACGCCGGGCTATCTGATTCTCGAGTACCTTGCTCCAAGCCGCGGGGGAGAGGCCGATGACGAGAGCCTGGGGCGAGGCCTCGCCACGATTCACCGGGCCACGCGAGCCTCCTTCGGTTTCGATGCCCCGTCCTATTGCGGCCCCACGCCTCAGGACAATCGCCCGAGCGTTACGTGGGTCGAGTTCTACCGCGAACGCCGGCTGCGGCCGTTGGTTGAAGAGCTTCGGCGTCGCGGCGGCCTCTCCGTCGCCGATCGACGCGTGTTCGACCGGCTCATGGAGCATCTCGAGGATCTACTCCCGAAGGACTCGACACCCTCGCTGATCCACGGGGATTTGTGGGCCGGCAACGTGCTTTCGAGCGTGCGCGGCCCGGCGCTCGTTGATCCGGCGTGCGCCTACGCCGATCGCGAGATGGAGTTCGGGATCACCACTCTCTTCGGCGGCCTCTCATCGCGCGCGCTCGCGGCCTACGAGGAGGCATGGCCGATGGCGCACGGCTGGCGCGAACGGAATCCGCTGTACCAGATCTATCACCTCCTGAATCACGCGCGGCTCTTTGGCGGTCACTATGGCGCCGAAGCGCTCCGCGTCGCGGCGCGCTTCGTCGGGTAGACAGATTCAAACATGGGCCAGGTGTTCCGTGCGGGATACGAAGCTCAACCGCGCTGTCGCCATCAAGGTGTTGCCCGCAGCGTTCGCCCAGGATCACGAACGTGTCGCGCGGTTCAAACGCGAGGCGCTGTGGAACACATGCATGGGGAGGAGGTTGCTTCCGGGATAGGCAGATTCAAACGGATGAATCGACCAGGCGTGGCTCTCCACGGTAGTCTCCACGCGCCCCAAGAGCCCGCATGAACAACTTCAGGTCCGCCCTTCGCCAGCTCCAGAACGCTCCCGCCTTCACTTTCCTGGCGGTCACGACGCTCGCCCTCGGGATCGGCGCCAATACCGCGATCCTCTCGGTGATCAATGGCGTCCTCCTCCGGCCGCTGCCGTTCGAGGAACCGGATCGGCTGATGCGCCTCTATCAGCGGAGTGCCAACTTTGGAAAGGCGTCCTGGGCGGCCGGGCAGTTTTTCTCGATGCATCAGGACCAGTCGTCCTTCGAGGCGGTGGCCGGATGGCAAGTGGCGAATTTCAACCTCTCGACCCAGGGTCTCGACCCCGAGCGCGTCGAGGGGGCGGTGGTCACCGCCGACTTCCTTCGCGTTGTTCGCGTCAAGCCCGCGCAAGGCCGTTTCTTCAACGCCGACGAACTAACCCCGGGCCAGGGCGGGGTCGTCCTGATCAGCCACGGAATGTGGCAACAGCGCTTCGCGGGCGACCCCAACATCCTCGGACGTTTGCTGTTCATCTCCGGCGTGCCACGGGAGGTGATCGGTGTGATGCCTTCCGCCTTCACGCTTCCCGGAAAGACCCAGATCTGGGCGCCTTTCGCTCCGACCGAGGCGAACCGGACGCGGCGCGACCTGCATACCCTCCAGGCCTTCGGTCGCCTCAAGCCGGGCGTGACCATCGAGCAAGCGCAGGCCGACCTCAAGACACTGACGGCCAGATACGCGCGCGATTTTCCGAGCACGGACGCCGATTGGAGCTGCATCGGTTTTCCGATGCTCGAAGACGCGGTGGCGCAGATCCGCCCCGCGCTTCTGGTCCTGCTGGCTTCCGTGGTCGCTCTCCTCCTGATTGCCTGCGCGAATGTCACAAACCTTCTCCTCGCCCGGGCGGCGACGCGGCATCGGGAGATGTCGCTGCGCGCGGCCCTGGGGGCGAGCCGCGCTCAGATCACGCGGCAGCTCCTCGTCGAATCCCTGGTGTACTTCGCGATCGGAGGATTTGCCGGCGTGCTCGTGGGCCGCTCGATCCTCTCGCTCCTCCTCGCCATGGCGCCCGCCTCCGTCCCGCGCCTGGATGAGGTGTCCCTCGATCCCCGCGTCTTGTTGTTCACCTCGCTCATCACCCTCGCGACCGGCCTGATCTTCGGCCTCATACCGGCCTGGACCTCTTCGCGCACCGACCTCACAAGCGCTCTTCGAGAAGGCGGGCTCGGAGCGATCGCGGGCCGGAGCCGATGGCGCGACGGTCTGGTGGTGGTTCAGGTCGCGGCCACCGTGGTTTTGCTCATCTCCTCGGGCCTTCTCCTGCGGAGCTTCCAGCAGCTCCAGCAGGTGGACGCCGGTTTCTCCGCGGAGAGGGTCATGACGATGAAGGTCGATCTGCCCTCGGCGAAGTACGGGACGATCGGGCAAACCGACGAGAAGCGCGTGGAGTTCGTCAAAGACGTGGTGAAACGCATCGGATTGCTTCCGGGGGTCGACTCGGCGGCGGTGGTGACGTCAACCCCGCTAACCGGCGGGCCCACCTTCATCATGCGGGTCGAGAGCAACCTCAACGTCACGCCCAGCAGCGCCCCGGTCACGAGGTATCGCACCATCACCCCGGACTACTTCAAGGTCATGGGCATCGCGCTCATTTCCGGCCGCGCCTTCACGGAATGGGATGCCCCCGGCGCTCCCAAGGTCGTCATCATCAACCGCGCCCTCGCGAAGAAGTTCTTTCCCGAGGTCGAGAATCCGGTGGGGAAGCGGCTTGAGATCGGCATTGAAGAACCGCCGCAGTGGTCCGAGATCGTGGGGGTGGTGGCGGATGTGAAGATCGACAGTCTCGATGCGGAAACGCCGGTCCAGGCCTACGAGCCGTATCACCAGTTCTCGTTCAACAACATCACGGTGGTGGCGCGGTCGTCGATGGATCCATCGCCGCTCGCGACGGCTATGCGCAAGGAGGTTCTCGCCCTAGACCCGCAGCAACCCGTGCACACCCAGAAATCGATGGCCCAGATCGTCGATGATTCGCTCGGCCAGCGCTACTTTTCGCTGCTTCTCATCGGCGCGTTCGCGATTCTGGCCCTCCTCCTCGCCGTGGTGGGCCTGTATGGCGTGATCTCCTACGGCGTGGCTCAGCGCACCCGCGAGTTCGGGGTACGGCTCTCCATCGGCGCGAGTCGCCACGACATCGCGAAGATGGTTCTGACCCAAAGTTCCCGGCTGATCGGCGTCGGCCTTTTCCTGGGCCTGGTGGGTGCGCTCCTCTCCGTGCGGCTCTTTCAGTCCATGCTTTTCGGGATCGGCGCCCGCGACCCGTTTACGTTCGGAGGGGTGATCCTTCTCCTCGGAAGCGTGGCCGTGATGGCCTGTCTGATTCCTGCCTGGCGCGCCGCGAGCGTGAATCCGATCGTGGCCCTGCGCGAGGAATAGTCAGCCCGCGACCGCGATCCCACGATCCCACGATCCCACGATCCCGCCCTTCGCTTGGCCGCGATCTGGCCGAATCGCTGTGCCTGGCGTGTCAAACTCCGGTCCGAAAGACGCCTACCAAAAGGAGATGCCGATGTTTCGATCTGTCCGAGTCCCGCTCGCCCTCGCTCTTGGAACCTTCGCCTCCATGAGTCTGGCTCAGGCACCACTGCCCGCAACCACCGACCTCGCGGCTCGCGCCAGGCGGATCCACGCGGAGGCGATCGTCCTCGACACGCACATCGACACCACCCAGCGCCTGATGCAGGCGGGCTGGGACTTCTTCGAGCGTCATGAGCCCAACGCCCGCGGTCAGCGCGGTCCCGGAGCCCGCGGAAATCACCTCGACTATCCGCGCATGCGTGAAGGCGGCCTCGATGGCCTCTTCTTCTCGATCTACATGGCCGGAAGCGTCACCGGTCCAACCGCGGTGAAACGGTCGCTCGAGCAGATCGACGCGGTGCGGCAGCTCACGGAAACCCGGCCCGACGTCATGGTCCTTGCCACCACCGCGGCCGAGATCCGCTCCGCGCACCAGGCGGGGAAGATCGCCACGATGATGGGCATGGAGGGCGGTCACATGATCGACGACAGCCTGCGTGTGCTGCGCGACTACGCCCGGCTGGGCGTGCGCTACCTGACCCTCACCCACTCACTCAATACCACCTGGGGCGATTCCTCCGGAGAGAAGCCCGCCCACCACGGCCTCACCGCTTTCGGCAAGGACGTGGTGCGGGAGCTGAACCGTCTCGGGGTGATGGTTGATGTTTCGCATGTGGCCGACAAGACGTTCGAGGACGCTCTTGCCACCAGCCGCGCCCCGCTCCTCGCCTCCCATTCCTCCTGCCGCGCCCTGACCGGGCACGCCCGCAACATGACCGACGACATGATCAAGGCCATGGCTGCAAAAGGCGGCGTGATTCAGATCAACTACCTCAACAGCTACATCGACGAGACCCTGCGGCTCGCCGAAGAAGCGCGCCGTCCTCAAGTCGACGTGATCCGGCAGGAGATGGCGGGAAAGTACCCGGGTCCTGAGAACGCAGAGAAACGGATGATGGAGACGATCGCCGCGGTGGCCGCCCTACAGCCCCCGCTGCCGGTGGCGCGCTGGGAGAGGATCGTGGACCACATCGATCATGCGGTGAAGATCGCGGGCGTCGAGCATGTAGGCCTTGGATCCGATTTCGATGGCGCTTCGATGCCCGACGGCATGGAAGACGTGACCCGCCTGCCGAAGATCACCGAAGAGCTGCTCCGGCGTGGCTACACCGAGGCGCAGATCAAGGGGATCCTCGGCGAAAACCTGCTGCGGTTGATGGAGAAGGTCGAGGCGGTAGCGAAACAGATCCAGGCGGAAACACCCACGCCGCGCCCGCCAGTCCACGGGGGAAGGGATTACCGCCACGATTCGCCGGGGACTCGAGCTGGTGGCGGCGCGAACGGCCTACCAGAGCCTGCGGCGGCTGCGCGGCACGGTGAAACTCTTGATCGACGTCGAAGCCCTCCGGCAGGATCGCCGCCGGTGATCGCCCTCGACACCGGTTCCCTCGTTCACTATCTGGCCGGCTCGCGGGGAGACGATGTGGAGACCATCGATATCGCCCTGGTCGAAAGCCAGGCCTGTCTCCCCCCCGTAGTCTTGTCCGAGATCCTGAGCGATCCGAAGTTGTCGCGCGCGGTTGAGGATGTGGTTCTGCAGATCCCGATCCTTGAGCCCACGGATGGATATTGGGAACGCGTCGGCCGCTTGCACGCGCGGGTGATGCGGATGGGGCAACAAGCGAATCTCGCGGACGCTCTCATTGCCCAGAGTTGCCTGGACCACGACGTGCCCCTGGTGACGCGCGACGGCGATTTTCAGCACTTCCGAACCGCCGGACTCAGGATCCTCCCCGCGCCTCGCCGATAGCGCGAATCGCCCGAGGCCCGTTGGGCCGTCGCGTCGCGACCGTTTCGAGCGACCCCTATGCCTTTGGCGCGCCGAGGAAGCCGCCCCTGCGGTTCCTCGGATGGTGAGGCCCAGCCGTTCGGGCTGCCCAGCAAGTAAACCCCGCAGGAATCTGGTAGCGGGGTTCCTCTCCGCGGCCTATGGCCCCCCTCATGAAACACCAGGCTCGAAGGTTTGCCCTCGGTTTTATCGGTCTCTGCACCCTGACCTGCGGCGGAGGGGCCGGCCCGACTGCGACCGCGTCCGGACCCCAGATGTCTACCTTTATGGGAATGTCGCGAATCTCAAGCGGCGGCTGCTCGAGTCTCGTGCCCTCCCATCATGTCTCCAGCGGAAATGGCAACCTGACTGTGACCCTGACTCAGGCCGGCGCTTCGCGGATGACGGTGCAGGTGTGCCATCCCACTGCGGTCAATCACGCTCTTGAGTGCACGATTCCGCCCTTTGCGACCCTGGCCGTCGGGCAGAGCACATCAGCCGCCATCAAGGGGGGGAGGGAACAGGTGGTCACGATTTTCCCGGAGGGATGCGGTGCTCCGAACACGCCGCTCTCGGATCCCATCTCCTACACGGTCAGTGTGGAGCATCCGGGGTAGAGGCACCTGGCCCCGAACCGCGGGCCCCTACTTGTTCTTGAGGATCGAACGTCCAAACTCGCCCCACGATCCATCCGGTCTCTTGATGCTGTCGACCACCTCGAGTTCGCCCGAAGCGAGAAGCGTATAGACGGTGCGGCCGTTCTCGCCCCAGTGCGAGGTCATCGAGTTTTCCGTGGCCGACGCCTTGATGGGATGGGTGGCGCCCTGCGAATCCCACCACGTGGCCGTGAACGCGCCATTCCCCTCGTCGGCATACACGGCAGATCCTTCGAACGAGCCGCGGGGGTCGCTCGCTACGAGGTTGCGCCAGCTCAGGACGAAGAGGTTCGCGCGGACCCCGGGCTCGACGTGCAACTCGGAATGCGCTTCGCGCTTCATCAATTGGCCGGTTCCGATCCAGCCTCCCCGTAGCCGGCTCATGAAGGATTCCGGGCCCGGCCGGGGGTCGGGCACGCGGTGGTAGCGCCCGTCAAAGGCCGAGGTCCACGTTTTCCCGGAATCGGCGGAGGTCTCCCAATGCTGGCGAACGAGGTTGGGGCTTTCCGGGGTCCAGGTGATCCGATTCTTTGTGGGGGGAACTTTGGGATCACGCGAGGGCGTATCGCCTTCGAGCACCATGCTGGCACCCACCAGTTCGCCGGTGAGTTCAAGGCGCAGGCCGGAGCTATCCACCCACGTCTGATGCCACTTTCGGTCGGGACCCACAGAGTTGAGGCTCTGGCCGGTGTAGCCGCCCGCGGCCGAACTCCAACTCTCGTGAAGAGCGCATCCTCCGTCGATCGGGGAAATCCGGTTCATTCCGGCGAACTGACCCGCGGGATTCACCACGTCCCACCGCCCGATCCAGAAATCGAAATGGCGGTACATCGGCGCAGTGCAGGACCGGGCGGGAGGGGTTGAAGCGGGCGCAGGTGAAGGCGCCTGGGACTGGGCGCGGGCGAGACTCGCGGTCAGGATCAAGCACGAGTAGATGAGCATGCGCATGGGGTTCGTCCTCGTGTCAGGGGAAAGGAAACGGTTCTATCGCAAGGACGCGCGATCCCATCAAGGATCGATGCCATCGTAGCCGTGCCGCGAGTGGGGTGCGATCAGAAACCTGCGGGGGCCAGTTGCGAGAGGCGAGACCACGCGGGCACGCAAGGCCTTTCCGAAAGAAACCCCGTACTTTGACCTTCTCGATGAACGCCGACCCCACGAATGGCTTGGCAATCCCTCCCTGCTGGCGCTTGAAACCACTGATTTGAAGGCGGGTTCGTTTGTGGTCATCGACGAGGTCCAGCGCGTGCCCGCGGTCCTCAATGAGGTTCACCGACTCATCGAATCCCGTCGTCTGCGATTTGCCCTCACGACGCGCCGGCAGATTCTCCTCTTTGATCCAGTCCGCGACCGCCGTCCCATACCACTTCCCCACGGCGGGATCCCGGTCGGGCGCGGCCGACACCGCGGCGGCCACCATCCTAAGATTGACAGGAGCGAACCGCCGAAACTCCTCACACCTCATCGCTATTCCGCCCTCAGGGCGGTTACCGCATCGACCGATGCGGCCCGCCGCGCCGGAATCAGAGCGGCCATGACCGCCGTGACCATCACAATGCCGAGCGACGACGCTAGAACGCCTGGGTCAGTCGGGCTTATCTCGAAAAGCAAGCCGCGCAGCGCGCGCCCGGCTCCCATTGTTAGTGCCGAACCCAGCGCCACTCCAAGCAGCGCAAGCCGCAGCCCTCGGCCGAGGAAGAGTCTCAGAATTTGTCCCGTCGAGGCGCCGATAGCGACCCGCACGCCGATCTCCCTGGTTTGCTGAACGACCGAGTACGACATCACGCCGAAGATCCCAATCAAGGCAAGGACAAGAGCGAGAGATCCAAAGAGCCCGACCAGCCACAGGCTCAAGCGCTCGGAGGAAAGCGACTCCTCGCGGGTCTGTTCCATGGTGCGGACGCCGAAGACCGGGATGGTGGGATCAAGCCCGCGAACCACTTCGGCCAGCGTGGGAGTGAGCGAGACGGGCGGAAGCTTCGTCCGTAGCGTCACCTGTGACTCTCCGGTCACCACCTGACGGCCGGAAACGTAGGCCTGTATCCGATGGTTCTCCTCGCGCAGGCCGTCCACTTTCACCCGGCCTACCACTCCAATGACCGTCATCGGGCCAACCTTGTCGCTCGAACTCCAGCGCACCGTCTTGCCCAGCGGATCCTGTCCCGGCCACGACTTGTCGGCGAATGCGCGGTCGACCACGATCGTGGTGGACCTCGCCTGAAACAGCATGTCTGGGTCGAGCCCCTTCGCGTCGGCTTCGGAGAGTCGCCGCGGAGCATCCACCTCCTTGAACACTTCGCCCTTCAGGACCTGCATGCCGAGGGTCTTGAAGTATGACGGGCTGACAATGGCGAACTCGACCGATACCCAGTCATTCGGATTGGCCACGTTCCCCCGCCCGTCGACGAAGAGCGAGGTCTGCCATCCGTTCTGTCCCAGGGGAAGACCGGACGAGACGGCGACCGACTCCACCCCAGGCAAAGTTCGCAACCGTTCTTCCAAAGCGGTGAAGAAGCCGAGACGGGCATCGATGGATTCATACGCGGCACGAGGCAGAGAAACCGAGAAAGAAGTCAGATTCGCGGGATCGAAACCCGGATCCACACTTATGATCCGGTCGAAACTCCTGAGGAAGAGACCTGCGCCGGCAAGGAGTACAACGGTGAGCGCTACTTCGGTCACGACCAGGCCGGCACGCAGCCGCGAGCCTTCGGAAGCGACACCCCGCCCGCTCGCACCCAATACCTGGGCCGGCCTGCCCCGCCTCAGTTGCCACACCGGAAACACCGCGATGCCCAGGCCCGCGAGAAAAGTGAGCCCGAACGAGACGGCAATGACGCGTCCGTCGACCGAATAGTCGTTCACTCGGGGCAAAGCGCCCTCCGCGACCTTCAAGATCACGGCGAGCGAGGCGTGCGCGGCGGCAATGCCGAGCGCCCCACCCAGTGCTGCCACCAACAGGGTCTCGGCCAGGAGTGACCTTGCGAGTTGCGAGAACCCCGCGCCCATCGCCTGCCTGACCGCGAACTCACGCGCACGGGTGGCGCTCCGCGCCAAGGTCAGGTTTGAGATGTTCGCGCACGCGACCAGCAACACGGAGAGCACGGCGCCGAGAAGAACCCAGAGGCCTCGTTCGACATCGCCCGAGTAGACGGTCCGGAGATCCTTGACCAGGACTCGAACGTCCTTGTTGGTCTTGGGATTCTCCTTCTCGAGCTCAACCGCGATGCGATTCAAGTCGCTTCGCGCCGCGCCGAGGGTCACGCCGTCTTTGAGGCGCGCAACCCCGAACAGTCCGGGGTGATTCCCCCGGCTCTTCCACGAGGGTTCGCCGGCGAGCGGGCCGACCGGGACCCACAGTTCGACCCGGGTCGGCATCCGGTAAGAGCCTGGCAGGACCCCAACCACTGTGACGGGGTTGTTGTTGAGCCGGATCGATATGCCGATGATCGCGGGATCGGCGCCGAAGCGCCGCCGCCACAAGCCCTCGCCCAGAACGGTCACGCGAGGGGCGCCCACGCGATCGTCCTCCCCCGTAAACAAGCGACCCAGGAGGGGCCGAGCGCGCGTGACTTTGAAGAGGTCCGCGGCCACCTGTCCCGCCTGCAGCCGCTCCGCTTCAGCGCTGCCCGTGAGGTTGTAACTGGCGCGGTTGTAGACGGCGAGCGACTCGAACACTCGATTGCGCGCACGCCAGTCTTCGTAGTTCGGGTAGGCCACCGACATCTCCGGCACCTGGGGCTCCGACTCCTGGAGAAAGACGAGACGGCCCGCGTCCTCGTAAGGCAACGCCTTCAGCAACGCGCCATCGACTACGCCGAAAATCGCCGCGGTCGCCCCAATGGAGAGAGCGAGAGTCAACACCGACGTGACGGAATACGCGGGGTTCCGGCTCAGCCCGCGCGCGGCTTGAGTCAATTCGCGGATCATTTGTTCTCCATTTCGAATCCTTGAACGCCTTCGGTCGAAGCCGTCTGCGGGATCTATATCAATGCCCGCGCACCCCTGTCCCTGCTCGTTATCCTTTTGTTTTAGAAGCCCTTGGACGATCAAATTGGGGCTCGGGCAGGGCCTCCCCTAGTCCCACAACCGAACAGTCTCTTCTCGAGCGTGGAGCCGGTTGTTGGGGCGCGGGCCTATTCCGCCGGTCAAGGTCGCGCCAAGTCGAGTTGCCGGCCCGCTCCTCGGATATGACCGCACTGAGCGCCCGGATGCCGTGGCAAAAAGACTCATTCACCTCGGCGGCGAGGTCAAGACGGTGCAATCGAGGCCAGCAATACGACCGAAGTCCTTATCGAAGGTCACGAGGTGGCCTCCGCAGTCGATGGTCGCAGCGGCGATCCATAGATCATTCACGGGCACCGGGAGTCCCGCGCGCCTTTGTTGAGCGAAGATCTGGCCGTAACGTCGGGCGACGTCCGCCGTTGTCGGCAGCAGATTTACAAAGGGCTCCGAGATGAACTCGGCCAGGGATTGTCGGTTCGCCCGAGCCCGCCCCCCAAGCTCGAACGCCCCTTCAAGCTCGCCAAGAACGGTGACCGGCAGGAGCAAGACCTCGGCGGCTGAGAGCAGATCGGCAAGCTTCGGGTCTCCCGCGCGCAGGTGAGAGTAGGCCGAAGTATCCATCACGATTCTGCGCATTCGATCAGCGCCAAAGGGAATCGTCGATCGAGCGCTGCGCGGCAACAGCTTCCTCTACCTGGGTCAGGTCATCCCTCGTCCATGTCGCGTACCGCTCGAGGCGCTGGCGACGGGGAATAGAACCAAGCGCGTCGTTGAGGATTCGCACAACCGTGGCATTGACGCTCCGTCCCTGCTCGCGGCTCAGGCGTTGGAGCTTCCGGGCGAGTTCCTCCGGCACCCCTCGAATGGTGAGCTGTTTCTCCATGCATGCATGCTATCCGATTCATGCCTGCATGCGGCACGAGGCTTGGGACATGGGGTCCGTGCGACGGGTGGGGTGCTATGAGAAACGCGCGGGGGCCAGTTCACCTCGGCAGGTCGAGGGGGGCACGCCGAAGGAGCCGACGGCACGCCAGGGTGAAGTGGGAGTGGCTGGAGAAGCCGAGATCCATGGCCAGAGCCGCGAGGTCGGCCCTGGGCTCCTCCAGGCGTTCGAGAGAGGCGCGGAACACTCACAAGGTGAGCGTGGATGGATGAGCCGGTTGCCCGGCGGAAAGCGCGGCACAAGCGGAAGGCCGAAACGCCGAAGTGGCTCTGAAGGCGGGCCAGGGACCAGTCTTCATCGAAACGCGCCGAGAGCAATTGACGCAGTTCCTCCGCGATTGCTTTCCCCATTCTGTCCATCCCTGGTTCACGGAGGCGCTGCTTCGGAACCGCCGCTCTCACCACTTCGTCGAGAAGCGCGTAGATCGCCTCATCGATGGTCTCGAGTGCGGCCGTTTTGCGCTTCGCGAAACAGCCTCCGCTGGGCGAGATAGGTCTCATACGAAACCGGGACAAAGGCGAAGGCGAAGGGTCCTGAGCCGCAGGGCTCGAGGCCGTTCGCGATCACCGCCTCGATCGCGGCCTCGCGAGGGACCGCGAACCAGTCACTGCGGTCTCCATCTTCGCTCACGAGGACACGGTCGTAGATCTGGCCCCGGTTGTACAAGGTGGCCACCGTCTGATCCGCGACGAAGCACGGACCGCCGGCGTGTCGGATCTTCACGCTCGAACGGGGGAACACGAATATGTCGTTCTGAATCGGACCCGAATCGACGAACCGTGGGTGGTCCCGCGGGCAGCGAAAGGCGCCGATCACGGGTCCCCTCACCTCGGTGAGCGATTGAGTCGAGCGGGGTCTCGTTCCGGTCGGCCATGGTGGACGGAACATAGAACCCCCGACGGGTTTAGGCGAAACCCTGTGTGCCAACATGGCTGAGACACCGCCCGTCGTTCTAATTAAGCAGCAAGACAGGGCGTAGAAAGACATGTTCGTCCATGGAATCCCCATCATCTGTCCCCGTTTCTGCGGGGTCGCCGGTTG
>Ga0163147_10000351_pt1 | contig 72477 bp, 57 predicted proteins | sample OliLakLV19MP6G1_FD_148597 | JGI IMG/M metagenome (GOLD analysis project Ga0163147, IMG submission 148597) | Freshwater microbial mat bacterial communities from Lake Vanda, McMurdo Dry Valleys, Antarctica- Oligotrophic Lake LV.19.MP6.G1 | ecosystem: Environmental > Aquatic > Freshwater > Lake >... | reverse complement strand
CCCCAACATAGTCCCCCTTTCGCTTGCGCCCCCGCCGACTCCCCCCTACGATCACAGACAACTCTACTTCCACGTCCCAGGAGTCATGAAAATGAGACGATTTGCAGGTGCGGTGACCATGGTGTTCCTGATGGCTGTCGGCGCGGTCGGGCTGTACGCGCAGACCAGCATCATGCTGCGCTACGGCGAACCCATTGACGGGGCGCTCGCCGGAGGCGGCACAGTCGAATATACCTTTCTCGCAGAGGCGGGTGATCCGCTGCTGATCATCGCCAATGCCAAAGGCGGCGAGATCGACCCTTATTTGCAGTTATATGCGCCGGACGGCACGCTGATCGCCGAGGACGACGACGGCGGCGGCAAGCGCAACGCCCGCATCGAAGGCGTCAGCGCCCCGGAAACAGGCGTCCACCGTGTGCGCCTGACCAACAAGCTGCAAGGCGGTGGCGGTAACTATGCCCTGATCATCAACAACGCCGCCGAAGTGATCGCCTATCATGGCGGCGGTGTGGACTCGCCATTCGCGGTCGATCCGGGTTATCAGGGCTATCAACTGTCTGAACCCTGGGGCAGGACCGATCTGACTTATGTGATCGTCAATATCATCGGTGGCTTTCCTGAAGGCGCCGTCGAGCAGGTGATCGCGGAGGGCTTTCAGGCATGGACGAACAACACCCCGCTCACCTTCACGCGCGTCGCCGACCAGAACGCCGACATCGTGGTGCAGTTCTCGCAAATCGACGGTTCATCGCAGGTATTGGGGCAGGCGTGCCCGCCGTCCAGCCCGTGCGCGGGCAGCGTCGAATTCGACATCGACGAGAATTGGACGTTGTACGAGCCGCAGCAGTCCAACGATATTTCGCTGATCGGCGTGGCGACGCACGAGTTCGGGCATATCGTCGGCTTGCTGCACAGCAGCGACGCCAGCGCGCTGATGTATCCGCAGTACAGTCCGTACAATTTGCAGCCGAGCGACGATGACATCGCGGGCGTGCAGCGCCTGTATGGTGCCGGACGCGGCGGGGTGTTGGGCGCGCCGACGAGTGTACCTGGTGCGGGCGGTGAAGGCGATACCATCATCAGCGCCATCACCGATGAACAGTACGTCGAATTCTGGGACTTCGAGGCTGCCGCTGGTGAATATGTCACCATCAGCATGACCGCGCTGGACGGCGGACTCGATCCGCTGTTGATCATCCTGGATGCCAACGACAACGTACTCGCCTACGACGATGACAGCGCGGGCGATCTGAACGCGGTGGTGCTGAATATCCGCTTTCCAGAGAGCGGGACGTACACCGTCGCGGCAACGCGCTTCGAGCAGGTGCAGGGCTATAGCGAAGGACGCTATGAACTGGCGATGGAGATGGGTTTCACCGACGCGCCGACTCCGAGCGGGGGCGCCAGCGTCCCTGTCCCGACGGGTGGGGCGGTACAGGTGAGCGAGCCGACCCGTGATGTACTGGCGAGTACACCCAATCTGGCGGCAGGATTGGATACAGCGTTTGCCGACAGCGTGACACCCTCGACACAGAGTGCGACCGCGAGCGTGAACGCGGGCGAGTCTTACATCTGGTCGGTGACGTGGTGTGCGGCGGACAACGGGGCGCTGGAGCGCAGCCTGCGCGCGATCGACGTGGGCTTTGCGGTCGAGGGGCGAGCTGTGCCTGATGCAACGGTCGGGTTATTCCTGAGCGAGCGCGATGGGCTGGCGTGCGCCGATTATGCGGTGCTGTTAAGCGGATGGAGCGGTGCGGGCGTGCGCCTGACCGCGACGATGCGGCTGGCGGGGGCAGTCTTCGATGGCATTTCGATTTATCAGCCTGGCGATTATGTGTACGAGTATGCGGTGCGGGTGGAGTAGAAAATAACGACAAAAAAGATTGAACAGGAAGGCGCGAAGGGATGAAGAAAATCACCGATTGCCTGTGTGCCTCCTGTTCAATATTGTCGTTGTTTCATTTCTCGTCGTCGGGCAGCAGGCGTTTGAAGAATCCGGTCAACAGGTTGCCGATGCGCACCGGGACGCCGCTGCCTGTCGCGCCGACGGCGATCGGGGCGCTGTCCATCTGCAAGCCGAGTCGCAGCAGACCGACTCCAGTGCTGTACGCCGGAGAACGCAGCGCGTCCGCCATCCCGGTCAGACGCTCCGGCTTGGCGACGCGCACCGGGCAGTCGAGCATATTCGCCGCCAGGTCGCGCAGTCCGGGCAGCAGGGCGCATCCGCCCGTCAGCACCACGCCGGCGCGCAGCAGATTGGCATAGCCGCTGCGTTTCATTTCGTCGTGAACCATCTCGAACAGCTCGGTCGCTCGTGCCTCGATCACCATCGCCAGCTCGCTCAGTTTGTACTCGGTCGGCAGTCCTTCACCGAACGGCTGCACCATGAAGGTCTCATAACCGCTCACGCTTTTTTCCAGTGCGCTGCCATGCCGAATCTTGACCTCTTCAGCGACCTCGACAGGCGCGTGCATCCAGTGGGTGATGTCGCTGGTGATCATGTCACCGCCGACTGCCATGACCGCCGAATGCCAGACCGTCCCCTCGATGAAAATAGCGATGTCGGTCGTGCCGCCGCCGATGTCCACCAGCATCGCGCCCATCTCGCGTTCCTGAGGGGTGAGTACCACGTCGCCGCTGGCGAGTGGGTTGAGGATGAAGCGATCGGGGATCACGCCAGCGGTGCGGATCGCCTGTTCCAGGTTTGCCAGGCTGGTCGATGCCGCCGTGATAATATGGACTTCGACCTCCAGACGAAAACCGTGCATCCCGATCGGGTTGCGCACATTGTGATGATCGTCGAGCGAGTAGGTGCGCGGGATGACGTGCAGCACCTCGCGGTTGTGCGGAATGGCGATCATGCGCGCCTGTTCCAGCGCCTTGTCGAGGTCTTCCTGACGTACACCGCGCGTCCCCGGCAGACCGATGGCGCCTCGGCTGTTCATGGCGGCGATATGCGTCCCGGCGACGCTGACGAATGCCTGTTTAATCTCGTAGCCGCTGGTGCGCTCCGCTTTATGCACTGACGCGGTGATCGCCCCCGTGAGCGCGCCAATGTCGCTGACGACGCCCTTTTTCATGCCTCGGCTCGGCTCAATGCCGACGCCGACGACGAAAATTTCGTCCGGGCGCACCTCACCCACGATCGTACAAATTTTTGTCGTACCGATGTCGATGCCTACGACCAGATCGTTCACAGCGTCCTCATTGATGTCATGATGTTAGTTGTTCTGGCGCAGCGTGGTGACATGCGGCGCGTCGGGATTGACCAGATTGACCGTGTCGGCACGCACCGAACGCTTGTCCAGATCGTCGGCGATCGCCTCCAGAATACGCAGTTTTTCCGCCATGCCCGTCCCGGTGCCGAGCCAAGCCGTCCAGCCGCGTGGGTCGTCGTAACCGAGTCCGTTGTCGGGGTGGAAATGCAGCACCATCCCTGATGGCAGCAGCTCTTGCAATTGCAGGGCGCCCGCCACGACCGCGACGCCGACCTCGGTGCCTGGCTCGCCGTCCACGACTGGATCGGTCTGTATGCGCAGCAGCCCCGGACGATCTTCACGCTGTCGCATCACCCGTCCGTTGACATCGACCCACAGCGCCGCCCCCGCCTGTTCCCATACCAGCGCCGGCTCGCGTTCACTGATAATCAGAGTGAGCAGCTCAGGCGACCAGCCGATGATCACTTCGACATCGGCAATGGTCGGGCTGCGCAGAATGTCGGCGCGAATGGCTGCCGGATCGAGCCAAAAAGCGTGTAAACCGATCACATCGGTGAGCTGATAAATTTCATCGGCGCGCATGGTGCGCAGTCCGCCTACCTGGATGCTGTGGACGTAGAGCGCATCCCCAGCGAACAGGAACACCAGCGCGATCAGGATCGCCGCCGCCAATCCGCCGCTGACGGCGCGCGGACGCACACGCCAGCCGCGCGGCACCGCCTGTTCGGAAGGCGCGCGTTCGAGTGGAGGCGCGCCCGGCTGCCAGATCGCCGGGGTTCGGCGCTGGCGGGCGGCGCGGCGTTCTTCGCGGGAGTCGGTCGTCATCATGCTCGTGATTGTATCACAATGAGACAAACGGAGTGGACAGATACGCCTGAATTGCATGATCGAAAACCCGCGACTTGGGACTGGTGCCATGACCTGCCGACCGTTATAAATCAAGCCATTACGCATAGGATGGACGAGAGATTATGGACGGTATCGGAATAGAACTGCTGATCATCCTGATCCTGACGCTGGCAAACGGCTTTTTTGCCGCCGCCGAGATCAGCATCGTCTCCGCCAAGCGCGGACGGCTGCAGGCACAAGCCGACGCTGGCAGCGTGGCGGCGCGGACGGCACTCGAACTCTCGGAGAACCCCGATCGCTTCCTGGCGACCGTCCAGGTCGGCATCTCGCTGGTGGGTACGTTCAGCGCGGCATTCGGCGGTGCGCGGATCGCGGACATTCTGGCTGTCGAGCTGCGCCGGATTCCGGCGCTGACGACATCAGCGGAAGGGATCGCGTTGTTCATCGTCGTGTTGGGACTGACCTACTTGTCGCTGGTCGTCGGTGAACTGGTGCCAAAACGGTTGGCGCTGCGTCGTGCCGAGCGCATGTTGGTCATCGCCGCGCCGATTATGAAGACGATTGCGCTAATCGCCCGCCCGGTGATCGTGCTGCTGACTTTTTCGGTCGCGGGAGTGGTGCGCCTGTTCGGACGCGACGATGACGCCGGCAATCTGGTGACGACCGACGACATTCTGTACATGGCGCGTGAGGGCGAAGAGTCGGGATCGGTCGAGAGCGGCGGCGCACAGATGATCGAGCGCGTCCTCAGAATCGCTGATCGTCCGATTCGCAGCATCATGACACCCCGCACCGACATCCAGTCGATTCCGCTGACGCTGACGCTGCCGGAAGTCGTCAACGCCATCCGCGAGACGGGCGTGACACGACTGCCTGTCTATGACACCGACTCGGACAACATCGTCGGCATTCTGAACACTAAAGACCTGGTGACGGCGCTGCTCGACTCCACCAGCTTCAGTGTGCGCGCGGTGATTCGTCCTGCTGTATTTTTAGTCGAGGGCTTGTCGGTGAGCGAGGCGCTGGCACGCTTTCGCGCGGACGCGACCCATATCGCTATGGTCGTGGGCGAATACGGTGAAATTTCCGGCTTGCTCACGCTGGAGGACGTGCTGGAGGAATTGGTCGGGGAAATCCGCGATGAACACGATACCGAGGATCATAACGGCATCGTGCACAACGACGACGGATCGTGGTGGGTGAGCGGGCTGGAGCCGTACATCACGGTGGCAGAGCGCGTCGGACTGCCCGATGATGCGCCCGACACGGTACGTCCGTACAACACGATCGCCGGGATGATCATGCACCGTCTCAATCATATCCCACACACGGGCGATCAGGTCGTCGAGGGCGATTTCACGCTGGAAGTCCTGTCGATGGATGCGCGCCGGATCGATCGAGTGTGCATCCGGCGGACGGTGACGGCAGGTGATGCAGGCGCCCCCACACCTGAAAAAGCACTCCTGTCATGAGCCGTCGTTGAACGATGTCTGCACAGTGGTCGTGGTGTAACGACAACCGTCCAGGCTGGCAGGAATATCACAAACCGGGCGACCCATTGGGTCGCCCGGTTTCCATCGCTTACCCGACCGCAATTCCCTCTGGATCGACTCCCAGGAAGACCACCGAGTCGGCGGTCACCAACACCAACAGTGTCCCGTCGGGGCTGAACTGCAAATCCGTCCCCAGATCATAGCCTGTGCCGTAGAGCAGCTCGCCCGTCGCGGCATCGTAGAGCGTGACGACCGCCGGGACAGGCTCACCCGCCGACTGTAGATTCATTGCCGCGATCAACAGTCCATCAGGGCTGTAGCGGATCACGCCGGGGAAGAACGCGGGTGCGTCGCCAAACGCCGCCGCTGTGCCGCCAAACGTGATGGTGCGCACCTGGCTGCCGTCGGCATAGGCGACCTGATTTGGGGCGCCTGCTACCGCCAGTGGACGCCATGCCAGCCCGCGCACGCCCGACACCGCGATCGGCTGCGCCAGCAGCGGTGTCCCGTCGGTCACATTGATGACATTAAGCGCGCTGTCGATCCAGGCGAACAGCGTGCCATCGGGGCTGAACGCGACATCCCGCACTGCGCTGGTGGTCGGATTGACCGCGAGCTGGCGCTGATTGGGAATATCGTAGATCGCCCACAGCTTTGCCACGCTCGGATCACCGAGCAGATCGCCGCCGCTGATCGCCAGTAGATTGCCGCTGCTGAATGCCAGCGCGCGAATGTCGGTGTCGGGTGCGTCCGACGGAGTGATAGTCGTACCCGTCTGGGTGTCGGTGATGTAGAGCGTATCATCCTGGCTGGCAAAGGCGATGTAGCGTCCGTCCGGGCTGTAGGCGACCTGCGCGACATCGACGGCGATCGTGAGCTGGAGATCGAGCTGTGATCCGGTGACCAGATCGTAGATCAACAGTCCGCTCGCGCCGCCGATCACGATCTTGCCATCATCGCTGAATGCGACCGCCGTACCGCCGCCAAACGCGATCTCGGTCAACGGCGCCAGTAAGTTGGCGGACGCCGGAGCGATGCGCGCGCGCTCAGGGGGCAGATTGAGCGGTCCGCCCGCGATCGGGTCGATGAAGTAGTCTGCGCCGACTCCTTCGGCTGTCCAGCCGATCACGCCATCGGCGCTGACACGCCACCAGATGATCTTGGTGAGGTCTTCACACGAGGGACCATCGAGTACATCGAAAGTCGTCCCCGGCGCGATCAGACCGATCTGTTCGGCATCGCGCACGGGGCGGGCACGCAAGCGGTTGGGTGCGCCGTCCAGACCGATGCTGGCTTGTCCGCCCGCGATCAGACGCGGACGCAGATAGCCCTCGAAATTGAGCGGACAGTTGCTTACAGCGTCGGGTGTCGCTGTCAATGCGAAATTCGGGGCACCTGGTGTGAGTGCCAGCAGCGCGGCATCGCACGGAAAGGCGTCGGTGAGGTCTTCGCGGACGCGAAATTCGTAGCGAATTTCCTGGTAGATCAGTTCGACGGTGTAGACCGACACAGGCACTGCAAAGGTGGTCGGAGTAGTACGCAGCGCGCAGCCGAGTGACGTGTCTGGGAAGAATGCCTGCGTGAACCCATAGCGGTCAAAGTCGGTCAGCAGCAGCGGACGACCGAGCGCCTGACTGAGCAGCGCGATCGCACGATCGATCTGAGGCGGCAGCGTCGTCTGCGCCGTCACCGGGACGAGCAGCAGTACGATCACCAGCGGGATAAACAAGCGAATCAAATGAGAGAGACCACGATTCACGAGACAACTCCTTTTCCAGAACGAGTGAATCACAAAAACATGCTTTGAGCATGGCAGATCGCACGCCGCGCGCAAGTGCCAGGTCACCTACACGCCAGAAGCAGCATGATGCGTCGCTATGACCGAGGCGACAGGGGACACATCATGCTGAGTCCCTGCGTTACGTGCGTTCCTCGACATACAACGGGATGCGGATGATGAAGCGACTGCCCACCCCAACCTCGCTCTGCACGCTGATCTCACCTTTGTGCAGCGTGACAATCTGTTTGACGATGCTCAACCCTAAGCCCGTCCCATCGATTTTGCTGGCAACGCGAAAAAACGGCTCAAAGATGTAAAGCAGATGTTCGGGGGCGATTCCAATCCCGGTATCGCTGACTGCCATCAGCGCTACATCGCCCGTGCGCTTGGCGCTGACCGTGATCGTGCCGCCAGCAGGGGTATAATTGAGCGCGTTGCTGACCAGATTGGTCAACACCTGGGTGATACGCGGTGCGTCCGCGTCGATCATGAGTGGTTCGACGGGCAGATCGACGCGCAGAGTGAGGCGTTTGCTGTCGGCTTCGGCGCGCTGCACCATTGCCGTCTCCTCGATCAGTGGCACCAGATCGACTGGAAGACATTCCAGATCGACTATGCCTCGTTCCAGACGCGACACATCGAGCATCGTCTCGATCAGGTGCTGCATCCGCGAGGTGACCAGCTCCAGTACGGGCAGGTGATCCATCAGGGTATCGGGGCGGCGGCGGATCACGTAGAGACGGGTCTTGAGATTGGTCAGTGGCGTGCGCAGCTCATGCGAGGCATAGGAAAGCAGATTCGAGCGTTGGGCTTCGAGTGCTTTTTCCTGGCTGATGTCCCGCACGACCGTGACAGCGCGCGCTGGACGGTCGTCGATGCTGCCGATGGGGGAGATGGTCAGTCCGGCGTCGAAATCCGTTCCATCGATGCGCCGCAGGACGATCTCGCCGCGAAAGATGCCGATCTCGCGGATGATATCGCTGTAGTGCGCCATCATCGCGCGCATATCATCGCTGGCGTTGGGGCTGTAGAGCGTGTCGATCGAGGCGCCGATCACCTGATCGGGGGCACAGTACAACAGCTTGCAGAAGGTTGGGTTGACATATTGCACGATTCCGTCTTCGGTATAGACAATGCCTTCACCGGTCGAGTCAAAGATGGCGCTGAGGCGGCTGCGTTCCAATTCCAGCTCGGTCGTGCGCGTCTTGACCTGCGTTTCCATCTCTCTGGCGTGACGGCGCACCGCTTCGTAGAGGCGGGCATTGCGAATGGCGGCTGCCGCCTGGTCGGCAAAAGCCCGCAGCCAGAGCGCATGTTTATCGGTGAACGTGCCGGGTGTGTCGCTGTTGAGGATGAGAAAGCCGATCGTTTCGTGTTCCAGACGAATCGGCGCCCCTACCGTCGAGCGAATCCATTCCGCGCCTCGAAAGGCGAGCCACTCACCGGAATGATGGCTATCGCTCATCAGGTTGGGCAGCCCGGTGGCACTCATGCGCTGTAAATTGGGCACCTCGCTCACGCGCAGCCGCAGCGACGACACCAGCGCGGCGTAGGCTTCGTCATAATGCCCGGATGAGCGTGACATGCGTGCGATTCCGTTTTTCACCAGCATGATGTTGGCGTTGATGAACGGATAGGCAAAGGCGATGTGCTGAAGCAGCCGATCGAGGACTTCATCGAGGTTGAGCGTGCTGGAGATCACAGAGGCGTTGGCGCGCAGTGCCTCGGCGAACATGCGCTGTTCGCGCTCGGACTCTTCGGCGGCTTTGAGCGAGGTGATGTCGCGCCCGACCGACTGATATTCGATGATCGTGCCGTGACCGTCGAAGATAGCATGATCCGTCCACTGCAACCAGCGCACCACCCCGTCGGCGCGATGCATGCGATGCTCATAGGTGACAGTCGGCTGATGGCGGGAGAGATGGGCGATTTGTGCGCGCACGCCAGCGAGATCGGCTGGCTCCACCAGAGTCATGACCGACTCGCCAAGCAGCATTTCTGGTGTGCGCTCCACAAAGCGGCAGTAGGCGTCGTTGACGAATGTAGTCGTCTCGTCGGGCAGCCAGCGGCAGATCAATTCGGTCTGGTCTTCGATGATGGCGCGATAGCGCGCTTCACTCGATGCGACCGTGCGCTCGATGTGCAGGCGATCGATGAAGGCATATTGGCGTGCGATCGACAGCAGTCCCAGAAAGGCAACTCCTGACAGCAGTGCTTCGGCGCCGATCTCCAGCACTTCTGGTGTCGCAATACTGACAAGACTCAACAACAGCAGTATTTGAGCGAAGATCGCGCCATACAGCACGGTGTACCACACGTTGTAGAGTATGTAGGTCAGTACCAGCGCGACCACCAATGCCTGCAGCGTCGCCACGCGCCATATGCCGAGCTGATCGATACCGACCAACAGCAGCAGGATCGGCATTACGCCCAATGCGATCAACGTAATCGACCCGCCTACACGGAAATGACCGAGGCGAGCGAGGATGTAGCTGAGGATAAGCGTCCCCAGGAAAGCCCATACCAGCGGCCGATCCGCGTACATTGGCGGCTCGATCACCACCACCAGCAGCACAGACAGCACGGTAATTCCCAGTACTGCGGACACGGTACGCGCGCGGGCGTGATCTTCCAGCGAGCGCATCGGCACGGTTGACTCGAATGCCAACCGACCGATGAGCGCAATGGTGCGCTGCAGGCGGGTGATCGAGCGCGCTGCACTGACGCGGGGCGGAGTCTGCTTAGGTGTCACGAATCGATGCCTCCACATTCATGAATGATTGTAACGCCAATTCGCGTTCGTGCGCGTTACAATCAGCGATTGCATATTCTGAAAGCAGGCTGGATCCCACTCATGAAAGCTCTTGTCACTGGCGCGACCGGATTTGTCGGCGCACATCTCGTCCGCGCGCTGACCCACGCCGGGCACAGCGTCCGCGCGCTGCACCGCGACAGCTCGCGTCTCGATGCACTCGTCGGGCTGAGCTACGAAAGCGCGCTCGGTGATGTCACCGACCGCGACTCCCTGGATCGCGCCTGCGCGGGCTGCGATTGGGTGTTCCATGTCGCGGCGGTCGCGGACTACTGGCGCGCCGATGTCAACCGGATGTACGCGGTCAATGTCGAGGGGACGGAAAATGTGCTGGCGGCGGCAGCGTCCCAGGGTGTGAGGCGGGTGGTGTTCACCAGCAGCGCGGCGGCGGTCGGCTCACGTCTCGACGGGCAGCCCGCCGACGAACTGATCCCGTTCGATCTGCCTCCAGAGCGATTCCCGTATGGACACAGCAAGGTGCTGGCTGAAGAGTCGGTCATGGACGCGATGGCGGGCGGGCAGGATGTGGTGATTGTCAACCCGGTCGTGATCCTAGGTCCTGGCGATCTCAATATCATCTCTGGCGACATTGTGCTGAAGGTGCGTCGTCTCGGCTGGACGATCCCGGTGCCGCCGGGGGGAGTCGCAGTGATCGACGTGCGCGACGTGGCGCGTCTGCATATCGCCGCCGCCGAGCGCGGACGGAGCGGCGAACGCTACATCCTGGGCGCGTACAACGTCAAACATGCGGCGCTGTTCGAGGTGTCGGCACGTATCGCCGGGGTCGCGGCGCCCGGTCTGCCGATCCCGCGCGCGGCACTGGCACCGCTGGCGGAGGCGATCGAGGCGCTGCGCGTGTTCGGCGTGCCTGTGCCGGTCGATGGCAATCAGACGCGCCTGGGCGGGCGCGACATTTATTTCGACTTCGGCAAGATGCGCCGCGAATTGGGTGAGGCAGAGATCGACTGGCGCCAGAGCCTAAGCGAGACATTCGCGTGGTATCGAGACAACGGCTACATCCGCGACGATACGACATCACGCCTGATCGCCGCGATCGGGCGCTGGCTGTAATCTGTGGCATTGTACCGTTTCTGGAAGCCGTATGATGTGCTGACCCAGTTCACCGATGCGAACGGGCGCCCGACGCTGGCGGATTACATTACCATCCCTGGAATCTACGCGGCGGGGCGGCTCGACCGCGACAGCGAAGGGCTGCTGCTGCTCACCGACAACGGCGCGCTGGCGCATCGACTGACCGATCCGCGTCACGCTCATCCGCGCACCTATTACGTCCAGGTCGAGCGAGTCCCCGACGCCAGCGCGCTCGATCGACTGCGCGCCGGCGTCGAACTGAGTGATGCTGGCAAGCCCTGGCGCACGCTGCCTGCACAGGTCGTACTGCTGGAGACGCCACCCGATCTGCCCGATCGTCCGGTGCCGATCCGCACTCGCCTCAGCATCCCAACGGCGTGGATCACCCTGACGCTGACCGAGGGCAAGAATCGACAGGTGCGGCGTATGACCGCCGCCGTCGGCTTTCCGACGTTGCGACTGGTGCGCTGGTCGATCGGCGCAGTCACGCTGGCGGGTCTGACGCCCGGCGCACTGGAACCGATCGCGCTGGATCGCCTATAATCGCACCCATGAACACACGACGACTCACTCTCATTCTAATCGCTGTCGGCATCATCGGCGCGCTGCTAATCGCGGCGTCGCTGGTCTTCACGCCGACCAACACCTCTCCGGCATTCGACGCCGCGCTGCAATTCGTCGAAGCGGTAGCGCGCGGCGACGAAACGGCGGCGCTGGCGCATGTCAGCCCGGACATCCGTGCTTATGCCGCCGCAAATTGCCCTGATGGACTCCTGAGCGCGTGCATCGACGGCTATACCCCATCTGAATGGGGCGCGATGCAGCGCGCGGTCTACCGCCGCGCCGCGCCCAATACAGCACAGGCGACCGCCTGGGACATCGACATCATCTCGTATTACGCGGCGGGCACGGGCGCCAGCGGCGTGTGTATCTATGCGCGTGCGGAGTGGTTTGGCGCAGGCGAACAGGGGGTGTGGCTGGTGACGCGCTACGCCGGATTTGTCCACTGCGGCGATCCGGAGTCGCGTGACATGGCGAACAGTCCCGGCGCGCCCAACCGCGTACCGCCCAATCTCGACTCCGACGCCGCGCGCGGCGTCACCATCACCGACGACACCGTGATCACCGGCGCCTTTCGCGTTGATTACCCGGTGGGCTGGCGGGTGATCACCTCGGCAGCGGACGCACCTATCGCCGTGACGCTGGTCGCGCCCGGCGACTGCGAGGTGATCGTGATCGGTGTCGAGTCGGTCGCCGCGCCAGACTTGCCCGCCTGTGCCGACGTGATGATCGCCCCAGTCACGCAGACCTTCACGATCGACGGTGCCGCGGTGACGGTCGCCGGAGTCGGGCGCGAGTCCGAGTCGGCGGCATTCACAGCGACGCTGGAGCAGGTGATCGGCTCGATCGCGTCGGCGCCGGCATGAACATCCCTGTTCGCCGCCTGATCACGGTGGTGATCGCGGTCGTGCTGATCGCGGCGATCGGACGCGCGGCGCTGCTGGCGTCGGGGGCGGTCTCGTTTCATTCGGACGAGGCGGTCGTCGCGCTGATGGCGCGCCACATCGGACAAGGGGCGCGCCCGGTGTTTTTCTACGGACAGGCGTATATGGGCAGCCTCGATGCCTGGCTGGTGGCGGGCGGATTCGCGCTGATGGGCGAGTCGGTCATGACGATCCGGATCGTGCAGTCGGCGCTGTATCTGGCGATCGTCGCCTGTGGCACGATCGCGGCGTATCGACTCAGTGGGCGACTCGGAGTCGCACTGGCTGCCGGGCTGCTGCTGGCGCTGCCGAATACACTGGTGGCGCTGTACACGACCGCGACCCTGGGTGGGTACAACGAAACGCTGCTGATCGGCTGTCTGATCGTGATCCTGGGCGCCGGAGCGATGAACCGCGCGCGTGCTGGCGATCCGCCGCGCGTCGGTGCCTATGCCGCGATCGGCTTTTTGGCGGGAGTCGGCTGGTGGACGAATGGGCTGATCGTGATGGTCGTCGCCCCGGTGGCGCTGGTGCTGCTGGCGCGCATGGTCGCGGATCGGCGTCACGCCGGGCGTTATCTCGTCCCAATCGGCGCGGCGATCGCACTGTTTTTTGTCGGCAGTGCACCCTGGTGGACGTTCAACCTGGACAACGAATGGGCGGCGCTGCGCTTTTATCTGCCCGGCGGCACCCCGGACTCGTTCGCGGGTGGCGACGTGGCGCCGCTGCCGCTCGATCAGCGCATGATCGGGCTGTTTCTGCTCGGCTTGCCCGCCGTGATCGGGCTGCGCTATCCCTGGGCGTCGGGCTATTTATTCGATCCGCCGCTCGCCGCTGTCCTGGGATTCGCCGCGCTGGTCATAACACTGTCGTCGCTGTACACACTCGTCCGCCGAGGACACGGGCTGACGCGCGACGGGCGCGCGGTAATGCTGCTGACGCTGGCGCTGTTCGCGGTGGTGTTCACGCTGTCGCGCTTCAGCAGCGATCCGACCGGGCGCTACTTCCTGCCATTGACCCTGGTGCTGGCGATCACGATCGGGGCGTTCGCCGTCAGCTTGCCGCGCGCCGTCGGGGTGACCGTAATCGGGGTGATACTGGCGCTGCACACGATCGGGCTGGTCGCTGCAATCCGCACCAATCCGCCTGGCGTGACCACGCAGTTCAACCTCGATACCCATCTGCCCAACGACGATGACGCCGCGCTGATCGCATTTCTCACTGAAAACGGGCTGACGCGCGGGTATGCCAATTACTGGATCGCCTATCGACTCGCCTTTTTGAGCGGCGAGACCCTCATCTACCGCGCCGCGCTGCCCTATAAGCCGGACATGGGTTACACCCCGCGCGACGACCGCTACGAACCCTACGTCGCGGCGGTCGAGGTGGCACGGACTCAGGGTGCTTCGATCGCGTTCATCACAGGTGGGATCATCCCCGTGCGCGACTGGCTCGAAGGCTGGTTGGCGGGACAGGGCATCACCTATAGCCGCTCGGCTGTCGGCGCATACTGGGTGTACTATGCTTTCAACAGCACGCCCCCGGCGCCGCCGCAGCAGTTTACAGATCGTTATCCATAGACGGACGCATCGTTGTGCGCGACGGACTCTTGTTATCGCGGTATGCCAGCATTCCACCCAGGTCATCGATCAGGCAGGCATAACCGCTGTCACCGGCGCGGATGGAGACGATCAGACTCCAGAGCGCGGTGAGCTCCAGGCGCGCAACCAGTGAGCCATCCACACCATCATCGACGTAGACCGGGACGGCAATTGTGACGGTTGGAACGCCGAATTCGCTGTAATCGATGTCGGAAAAGTAGGTTTGTCCATCCGCTGTCTGCGTCTGCCAGGGCTGTGCGATGCGTATTCCAGTTTGCGAAGACCCGACCCGCCGCCGATCCACCAGCACCTGTCCATCGGCAGCGACGAAGCTGATCTGGAATACGGCTCCATAGGTATCCAGTACATCGCGCAGCACTGCCGTGCGGTTTTCCTCGTCGGTCAGCGGGAGAATGCGTCCGACACGCAGCAGGTCTGTTTCGGTATTGGACAGGTATAGGTCGAGCAGCTTGGCAGCATCTCTGGCAACCGCGACGACGCTGGCATGGGCGTTTTGAAACGCATAAAACAGGCTGGCGATCAACAATGCACCGATCGTCAGCCCGACCAACACGCCCAGGATGCGCACGCGATTGATCAGACCGTTGGTGAGTGAACGGGTACGGGGCGCGCTCAGAGCCATCATGGCGCTACCCAGGCTCCATTTTCAATGGTCATGACGCCAAAGCCTGTGTAGGTGGTGTCGCCGTTGTCATCGAATGACCACTGTCCCAGGATACCCTGATAGCTTTCGGTGTCGCGCAAAGCCTGCAGTACGCTGCTGCGGGTGGGCGTCTCTCCGGCGCGTGCAATCGCGTCCAGCACCACCTGTACCGCCTCATAGGTAGCGACTGCGTAATAATCGGAGACTGTGACCGTAACGTCGAATTTCGCTTCATAGGCGGCTACGAATTCGACAATTTCAGGGGTTTGGTCGAGGTCGATCTGAAAGCTGGTGGCAAACACATTGGTCAGGGGCGAATTGTCGGCGCGCAAGCCACCGATCAACCCGTCTCCACCCATGATAGGACGCGCCGGATCGCTGGCGTGCAGCGCATTCAGGAGGTCGTAGGTGCGCGAGTTGGCGCTGTCGATCACCACGACCGGATAGTAAATGGCATCGACACTGGCTTGATCGATGGTTGCGACCAGGGCTTGAATTTCAGCATCGGTGATGGTCGTTTCGTCATAGATGGTATTGCCCGCGATGGTGATTCCGAAATCTTCGGCGTTACTCAGCATCAGATTGGTCAGCCTGGTCGAGTAGGGGTTTTTCCTGCCCGACGATGCAGATCGAGGTGTGATTTTTATCGCTCAACCATTCTGCCGCCACCCGTCCCTGAATGTCATCACTGGGCACCACCCGGAAAAACATGCGTTCGCCGTTGGGATAGTACAGTCCCGGTTCACCGACGCCGTAGCCACTTTTGGTCAGTCCCGGCCAGGTGGCACTGGGGGAGACGACAGCCAATCTCAGTTCATTGGCTGTCTCCAATGGGTTGAATGGGTGATTCATCGAAGCTCATATCCGTTGACCACCCTTGCAGATAACTTATCCGAGTTTGTTCGGGATTGTACCTATCTCCCTGGACAGTTTTTTGGAGGGCGCATTCCATACGCATTGGATCGAGGACTGATGTTTCGATGCAGGGACAGCATTCTTGCCGTCCGATATAACGGACGCATTATTATGCGTCCCTACGACGCTGGTTGTCATCATTTTGATGCAAGGCGAATATGTGGTAAAAATTTCAAACGTTCAATGTTGTGTAAAAGGAGGTTTTTATGTTCGCCAGCTTACCGACCACGCATGAGGCGCTGTACGACCAGACCTGGGACGACCTCAAACCATATTTCGACGATCTCGCCGCGCGCACGCTCGACGCCACGACCGCTGATGCCTGGCTGACCGACTGGAGCCGCCTCAGCGATCTGATCGGTGAATATGCGACACGCCTGCACGTAGCGACCACACAAAACACCGCTGATGCCGACAGTGAAATGCGTCTGAAGTCCTATCTCGAAAATATCGAGCCGAATACTAAAGGTTACGGGCAGATATTGCGGCAGAAACTGGTGCAGAGCGGGATCGTGCTGGACGGCATGGCGGTGCCGCTGCGCAACATGCGCGCCGCGATCGCGCTGTTCCGCCAGGAAAATATCCCGATTCAGACCGAGATCGAAAAATTGCGTATCGATTACAACAAGTTGATCGGCGCGCAGAATGTGACCTGGGAAGGGGAGACCCGCACCCTGCGTTCGATGGAGACCGTCCTGCAATCGGGGGATCGCACACGGCGTGAGGCGGGATGGCGGGCAGTGTCGGAGCGCCAGCTCGCTGACCGCGACGCACTCAATAGCATGTGGGGGCAATTACTGAGCCGCCGCCGTCAGCTCGCCGCCCATGCCGGACACCCCGACTTTCGCTCCTATGCCTGGCAGGAGCGGCTGCGGTTTGATTACAGCCCCGATGACAGCCTGCGCTTTCTGGACGCGATCGCGGAGGTCGTCGTCCCGGCTGCCAACAAACTGCACGAGAGGCAGCGCCGCGCGCTCGGCGTCGAGACACTGCGTCCCTGGGACCTGACCGTCGAGCCGGGCGATCAGCCGCCGCTGCGCCCGTTTGCGGACATTGACGAATTCGAGGATCGAGCGGGAGCGATCTTCGACAAGCTCGACCCGGAACTGTCGCATTACTACGCCATGATGCGCGACGACTCGCTGCTCGACCTGGACAACCGTCCCAACAAAGCGCCGGGCGGCTACTGCACCGCCTTTCCGGTGAGTAAGCGTCCGTTCATCTTCATGAACGCGGTCGGCGTGCATATGGACGTGCGCACCCTGATTCACGAAGCCGGACACGCTTTTCACGCCTACGAAAAATTCAAACTGCCCTACGCGATGCAGCGCACCGTTACCGCAGAATACAACGAGGTGGCGTCGATGGCGATGGAGCTGCTGACCTTCCCTTATTGGGGGCGAGAACAGGGCGGCTACTACGACGGCGCGGACGCCGATCGCGCCCGTGTCGAACACCTCGAAAAAATCATTCACTTCTGGCCCTACATGGCGATCGTAGATGGCTTTCAGCATTGGGCGTATACTCATCCCGAATCTGCCGCCGACCCGCACGCCTGTGATGATGCCTGGATGGAACTGGCGACCCGTTTCGAGCCGTTCGTCGATTATTCCGGCTTGGAGACGCACAAAGCCAATGGCTGGCAGCGCAAACTGCACATCTATCTGTATCCGTTCTACTACGTCGATTATGGCATGGCGCAATTGGGCGCGGTGCAGGTCTGGGCGCGCATGATCGACGACGCGCCGGGCGCGCTGGCTGCCTACAAACGGGGTATGGCGCTTGGCGGCACCGCGACCTTGCCCGATCTGTACGCGACTACAGGGGCGAAATTCCAATTCGATCGGGAAACATTGGGCGCAGCGGTCGAGCTGATCATGGGGACGATCGAGACGCTTCAGCCAACCTCGACTTGACATAATAGAACAAATAAGCTATCATGTGACTCTGACTTGAGTCCGCAAACGAGGTCAAAATCCCATGATCACCCATGTCGGCACCAGTATCGTTTTTGTGCGCGATCAGGATAAGGCCAAGGATTTCTACGTCAATACGCTCGGTTTCACGCTGAAACGGGATGTGCCGATGTATCCCGGCGCGACCAACCGCTGGCTGACCGTCCTCCCTACTCCTGACGCCCAGACGGAGATTCTGCTGGATGTGGCGCAGGGGGATTTCCGCGAAGCCTATCAGGCGGAGATGATCGGCAAATCGCAGACGCTGCTGCTCACCGCCACCGATGTCGTGGACGTGATCCGCGATCTTAAGGCGAAGGGCGTCACGATCGTCAGTGAGCCGCAGGTACAGGACTTTGGGACGATGGCAACGATCGCGGATCAGGACGGCAATCAAATCCTGATCGTCGAGCTGCCGACCGCGCCGTAGCCAATCGTTTTGTGCGCGGACAGTTGTAAATGGGTCTGGCACGCCAAGCCCACACAAAAATGGAATCAACGAGGGTTTGGCAGATGCCAAACCCTCGTTTTGATCCTAACCCTTGTTGCTGCCCGCTGCCGTTATTCCGGCAGCGTCCAGACCAGACGGGCGACGCTGGAGTCTTCGCCGATGGCGACCGCGCTCACCGAGGCGCTGCTGATCAGATTCAGCACCGCCGCCAGGCTTTCCCCCTCGCGCTCGGAAAACTCGTTGGCTGCCAGGAGTCGCGCGAGCGGCTGGAAGCCGCCGCCAGCGGCATAGGCGATCGAGACCGGATCAGCCAGCAGATAACCAGCCGCCTCGATATACGCCGGATCGCTGTCGAGACCCGCGCCTGCGGTCGGCGCCAATGCGAACTGCACCGCGCGGCGCGTGCCGATGGCGAAAACATCCTCATTGGAGGCGATAACGATCTCGATCGTGAAGGGCATGTTGTCGCCCTTGATGGTGATCACCAGCCCGTTCGACCCCGCCACGTCGCTGCGACCGATAGTGACTTCTTCGACCGGCAGGTCGGTCAAGCCGGTCGCCAGTCCCTCGACCAACTCAGCGAATTTCGCTGCGTCGGTCGCTTCGGCGATGATGGCGAACTCGACCGGCATGGCGGACGCTAGTCCTTCAAGGCTGGATGCGTCCGAGGCAGCCGCCGACAGACCGAGCGTGGCGGCAATGTCGCCCGTGAACAAGCCGAAGACTTCATCGGCTTCCAACCCGGTAATGCCGCGAATACCGGTCTCCAGCGCGAAGATCGCCTGACGTGCCTGGCGCTCGTCCGACTCGGTGAACATGTCCTGCGTGGCAAAGCTGTCGATCAGCGCCTCTAGCTGGGCGATCGGCTGTCCGCCGACGCTGTTGTTGGCGATGATGACCAGGGGCGTCCCCGCCGGGATATGGCTGGCAAAGGTGGGATCGATCGGCTCGGTCGTCATGCTCATGGTCATGCCGGCGACAGCCTGCAGCGCTGCCATGTCGTCATAGGTGGCGACCAGATCGATCGTCAGCGAACGCCCGTCGAGGATGGTGGCGCCGTACACCTGCGGCCCGATCGCCTCCAACGCCTCAAGGTAGCTCGGCGGCATCTGCATCGTGCTCATCGCTTCGTTGAATTCCATGCTCTTGGCGAGCAGGGCGCCAAAGTCGTTGTAGATGACGGCGTTGTACGATTCTTCGGGCAGACGCGCGATCGTACTGCTGAACGCTTCGACTCCGCTCAACGGATCAGACTGCATACCCGCGATCGCCAGATCGTCCAATTCCAGCGCCAGCAGCAGCACGTCGTCGCGGATGACCACGACACCCTGATCCCCCATGCGCATCATCGGCGTGAACACGATCGCGCCGTCCACCTCTTCACGGGTGAAGCCGTCGATCACGCCATTGGCTTCCAGGAAAATTTCGGTGGACGCCTGGTCGTTGATCTCGACCGCGACGATGAAAGGCGCCGATGATGCGCCAGTCATGTCGAAATCGAGGACGCCGATCGAGGCGCTGTCACCGAGCCACGAGCGGAAGACCGAGTCGAAGTCGCCTTCGGGGTCGATCGACATGGACGCGAAATTAAGGATTTCGCGCAGGCTGCTCACGGGCAGCGTGCCGGAGGGCAGGGTATCCGCCAGTGTACCGACCAGGGAGTCGAGTTCAGCGATGAAGTCGTCATCGGTGCGGATGGCGGCGAACAGGAGCGTATCCGACGGATAATATTCCGCCAGCCGGGTCAGTTCGGCGGGAGTCGAGGCTGTCACGGGGACGACGAGCGCGCCGACCAGGACGGCGACCGCTGCCAGAAGGACGAACAACTTACGCATACAAAGCTCTCCTTGAAAGGAATTAACAGGATCAGCGCGGGAGCGGAGTGACTATAAAGCGTGCGCTGTGTTCGGAAAGTGTATACGAGTCCAGGATTATGCGGGTTGCGCGTGTATATACGCCAGCGGGGACAGGGCAGTGCCTTGTCCCTGTGAGATCAGGCGGATACAATCATGCACGAACACATCGAGCAGAGAGAACACGGCATGAGCGAACAGCAAAACAGCCTCGCATCCGAGAGCGCGCGCGACGTGCTGCCTGGGATGGATCAGTCGATCGAGTTTCCGATCGAAGACGACGGGGAGGACCCCTACGATTGGCGCAGCCTGCTGATCTTCGTGGCGGCGGTCGCGGGGGTGGTGGTCGCCAGCGCGCTGCTGACCCCACCGACCTCGACGATCGTCATGGTGCTGGTCATCGGGCTGGCGTTGGGGTACGCGCTGCTCATGACTCGGACGCCGCTGCTGGCGTCGATGCGAGCCCGCACGAGTCAGATCACGCTGCCGGCGATCGCGGCACCGCGCGTAGCCGTGCCGACGAGCTGGACATTTTATCGCAACGTGTTGTCGGCGGTCGGCGCGGTCGGTGCGATGGCACTGTTCATCGGGGCAGCACAGGACTTCGATCCGCTGCTGAATCAGGCTTACATGCGTATTGGCGTCGAGAAGATGGTCGCCGGGGCGATCCTGCTGGCGCTCGCGATCTGGCTGTCGTCGCGGCGCCCGCCGCTGGCACAGCCGATCCGTGAACCGTTGAGCGAGGCGCGCGGACGCTGGCGCGCAGTCACGATCGGCGGCGCGCTGCTGCTGCTGGCACTGTCCGAGATCAACGGGATGTTTCTCAATATCGACGGCGTGCAGTACGTGCATATCAACATCCAGCATCTGATGCTGTTCGCCGGGGCGATCCTGACAGTGTACGGCTTGGGTGGGGCGCCGCGCATCGATTTGAAGGCGCTGCGTGTGCCGCGTGAGGAATGGCTGACGGCGGCTGCCGTCGTCGCCGTGCTGATCTTCGCGCTGGTAGTGCGCCTGTGGAACCAGGAGAACACGCTGCGATCGCTGATCGACGAGCTGCACTGGTCGGACGGGATCCAGCGGGTCGCGCTCGATCCCTGGACTCCGATCCTGTATCCGATGAGCGGACAATCGCCGTACACATTTTTGTTCCCCTACTGGCAGACCGGCGCGGTGGCGATCTTCGGCTACAACTTCACCGGCTTTCGCTTTGTCAGTGCCATTTGCGGTGTGCTGACGGTGCTGGCGACCTATGGCTTAGGACGCGCGATCTTCGATCGCTGGACGGCGGTACTGGGGATGCTGGCGCTGGCGGCATTTCCGCCCGCGATCCATTTCAGCCGGGTGGCGATGCCGCTGATCGGGGATCCACTCTTTGGGACGATGGCGGTGATGTTCATCGCGCGAGCGCTGCGGCGCAATCACCGCATCGAGTGGGCGGCGGCGGGCGTGTCACTGGGTTTCTCGCAGTATTTCTACGAAGGCGGGCGACTGCTGTTTCCGGCATTGGTTGTGGGCTGGCTGATCGTGCTGGCGGTGTCTGGGCACTTGCGTGGACGCTGGCGCGGGGTGGTGATCCTGTTTGCCGCCTTCATCATGGTCGGACTGCCGGTCTACTACACCATTATCGGCAACGATCAACCGCTGTTCGGACGCATGGACGTATCCGGCGACTCCAGCATCAACAGCCGCCTGTCCGATGGGCTGTCATTGGAAGACCTGCTGACGCGCGGGCAGCATATGCTCACCGCCTTCATGATGTACGGCGCACACTGGGACTTGAGCGCGTATTACGGGGGACAGCAAGCCCTGGTCAACACGATCGTCCTGCCCGCCTTCCTGTTTGGCGCCTTTTATCTGCTGTTTCGATTTCCGGCGCCCGCCTTCGTGATTCCATTGTGGATCGTGGCGACGGGCATGGGCAACGGTCTGCTGCGCGATACGCTGGTGTCTGCGCGCTATTATGTGGTGCTGCCACCGCTGGCGCTGGCGATCATGGCAGGGATACGCTATTTTCTGCCGTTCGTGGCGGGGCTGGTGCCGCCTGTACGCGCCGACGGACGCATGACGCGCCCCTGGCGGCTGGCAATGGCGGCGACGGTCGGTCTCAGTATGGTGATTGCCGGGTATCACGTCTGGTACTACTACGGACCGCATCTGGCATTTTTCAATATCCAGGTGCGCGAGTCGAAGGGGTATCGGGATGGGATCGACGCGGCACTGCGCGCGGTCGAGCTGCCCGGCAACACCCAGGTGTATCTGGTCGGTCAGCCTGAACATGACCAGAATGTCCCACGCCACTGGCTGACCTTCCTGGGACGCGATGCCGGACAGAATCCCGATCGTTATTTCCCGCTGCGCAGCTTTCCAACCGCGCTGATGAGTCCACGCTACCTGCGCGATCTCGATCGCGGCGTGAATTACGCTTTCTTTGTCGAGGCGGAGTCGCAAGAGACGATGAACAGTATCTACACTGCCTTTCCCCAGGCGTCACCACCGCAGTACACGCCGGACAACGTGCCCGCGCACAAGGCGTATGTGCTGATCTGGGTGCCGACTGGAATTGGGAGCTAGAGCGCACTGAACAAGCATGTCGTGGTTATGAAAAGGGGCTTGGCATCGCCAAGCCCCTAAAGTGCTGCATCACCCTACAAGTGCGGCATTGTGCGGCAATGCCACCTTGTCATCAGGCCGGCGTCACGGTCACCTCGTATGCCGTGCCATCCCACACCACGATCACGCGATCCGCGACCGCGAAGAACGGTGCCAGCGCCGGAACCTCGTCCAGCAGACTGAAATAGGCATCGCTCAGGAATTCGACCTTTTGCGTGGTCATGGTATCCGGCGCGAAGGTCGAGTCCGTCCATACCTCGCCCTGTAACAGGAAGGTCTTGCCGCCGACATTCTGAATCGGCGCGCGCATCCGTCGTGCTTCATCCTCAGGGGGTGCGATCGGGGCGTTATTGCCGGTCACGCCTCCCATCGGCGCCATTGTACCCGGTGCGGTCTGGGCAGGAGCGGGCATCCGCATGGCGGGCTGAACTGAGGACGCCTCGCGCATCTGGGCAAATGTGTCCGCCGCATCGACGGCGGCGCTGCCGCTGGCGCTGGCTGCGAGATCGCGGGCAATACTGCCGAATTGGGCTTCGGCGTCCGCGCGTGCCTGCTGGCTGAGAATGTCGTCTTCTTCAATCAGGAAGCTGGTATAGGGCGTGATGATCCCAAAGCGGATACTCAAACTGACGATACTGTCCACCAGCTCGGTATTTTCGCCATTGAGACGGACTGCTTCCAGTAGATCGGCGATGCGGCGGGTCGCCCACAGACGCGCCACCACCGAGTCGCCGCCCGCGCGTTCGCGGAAGGTCAGCGCTGGGTAGGTGAAGGTCTGGACGCGATCCCCAACCATACCCGACAGGGTGATGGTGGCGTTATCGGCGCCATCGCGGTAGCGTCCGACGATTGTCAGTTGATTACCCGCGAACAGGTCAGGCAGCTCGCCCGACGGATACAGCGACTCGACGCGCGCACCATCGATGCTCAAGGTCACGTCGGTCAGCACGGGCGAGCCGATCTTGTTGACCAGGCTGGCGACTTCTTCGTCGATGCGCTCACCCGGACGCACATACGACGCCGCGCCGCGATACGCCTCCACCAGCGCGCCCAGCAGGAAGGTATCTACATCGTCACCGACGCCAAAGGTGAACAGGCGGACGTTGTTCGGCGCCGCTGCCGCAACATTTTCCAGAATTCGGCGGGTGTCGGTTTCGCCCTCGGTGGCGAGACCGTCAGTCATGAACAGCAGCGTGGTTGGACGTTCGCCCACCAGTGACAGCCCGGCACCGAGCGCGCCGTCGATGTTGGTGCCGCCTTCAGCATAGTTACCGTTGATCCAGTCGATCGCTTCATTCGCGGTCGAGACGGGTTCCAGTCGATCGCTGAACAGGCGCCAGCCAGTGCTGAACAACACCACATTGAACCGATCCTGCGGATTGAGCTTTTCCAGCACCAGCCCGGCGGCGGCGCGTGCCTGATTCCACTTTTCGCCGTCCATACTGCCCGACTGATCCAGGACGATGATCACATCACGAGCGACCAGTGTCTCGGTTGGCGCGACGATCGGCGGCTGCACCAGCAGCATGAAATAGCCGTCTTCGTTGGCGCCCTCACGATAGGTCAGCAGGTTGACGTTGACCGAGTCGGAGGCGATCCCCCAATACAGGCTGAAGTCCTGATCGGGGACATATTCGCTGGTCTCCCAGCCGACATTGAATGCCGAGTCGCCATCGCGGGCGATGCCGATGGCGTGACTGGGCGAATAAATGTTGCTGATGGTGGCGTTGGCAGTCACGCCGACGCTGATCGAGGCGTCTGCGACCGTGCGGCGGCTGGTCAGACGGGTCACGTCCAATGGGTAGACGTAATGTACCAGTCCGTTATCGACCTCCAGCACCTGCGAATAGGTAATATTGATCTGGCGTGTCTCGCCCGGCGGTATGGGGAAGACATTCGCCTGGATCGCGTTGGCGCCGATGTATTCCAGCAGCGCCGGGTCGCGGTACTGACGGACGATGGCATCGTAGATGGCGCGGGCTTCGCGGGCGTCGAGAATTTTCGCCTCGATCGCCTGACCATCGATGAACATCAGCAGTTCTTCGACGCTGGCGCCCATCGGCAGCGGAAAGACGAATGTCCCTTCCGCCAGCCCATCGCCCTCATTAGTGAACGCCATATCGATGGTGGTGCGGGCGACCTGACCCTCGATCTCGACGTGGACGCGATGGTGATCGACTTTCAGCCAATCGGGATTGGTGAACACGCCCGGTACGATCGGGCGACATTCCATCGTGCAGATCGCCCCGTCGGGACAGGGGGCACATTCCTGAGCCGACGCGCCAAACGCGCCAGCGGCGATGGTGAGCAGCAGCAGCATCCAGAATACGAGCCGTTTCATCGTCTTTTCTCCTCATAAGCGGACACGACAGCGCGTGCCCTCACACGATGATGATGACGATCGACGTGTCACTTTTGTTCCATGCCTGTGAAAACAGCCTGATGCACAATCGATCCGATCGCGGCTATAATTTCCACCATCCATCGAGAAAGTGAGAAAGCATCATGGCAGACGATTACGAGCGTAATAAAGAACGTCGGGCACAAAATACCATTCATTCGACATTGGAAACGGTTCACATCGAGCAAAACGAGGCGAAGCTCGGTCATAAGCCTGGTTCGAACGCTGCCCCGCCGCCGACCCTCATTCAGCGCATCCTTAAGGCGCTCGGACTGCGGCGCTGAATTATTCCAAGGACTGATCATGTCACAGCGCAGCCGCACCAGGATCGCTGAATTCAAAGTACAAACGCAGACAAAATTGGCGGCGGTATTGAGCGAGTACGCGGCGGGCGCGATCAGCCGCGAGCAGTTCGACGCAGTATACGCGCACTATGCCGCGCATCTGGACATGGCGGATGCGGCGCTGGAAGCGGAAGACTCGTCGCTGGTCGAGGACAAGAATGGGGAGACCCAGGCGATCCGCCAGTCACGCATGGGCAAGGCGCAAGGGGTGCTGATCTACCACCGCCGCAGCGGGACGTTTTTCGAGGCGCTCGGCACCTTCGATCTGCCGCAGGCGGCGTTCATGGAAAAGTTTCGCGCCTCCGCCGCCAGCGCGCCCGGCAAGACCGACGTATTTCACCGCCGCGAACAGATCGACGCCGGACGCTGGGTACTGTACACAGCGGGTAAATATACGCTGGTGGTCACGCTGTTTCAGCATGAGCCATCGGTCGCGCAGATCGCGGAAATGCGGCGGCTGCACGAGGATTTCGAGACGGCAAACGCGCCGTTCCTCGCGGTGAACAGCGTGGATACGGCGCGTCTGGCATTTCCATTCAGGGTATTCGTGCAGCGCAAATTGAAGACAACGTAGAGACGTATCGTTAACCGTGCCTACGGGGAATCCATCACCCATTCTTTGAGCATGGCGGCGAGCAGCGTCGCACGGCGGGGCAGGCTGGCAAGTACGACGTGTTCGTTGAGCGCGTGCAGCCCATCACCCTGAGGACCGACGCCGTCCAGCAGTGGCACGCCGAGCATAGCGACGGTGTTGCCATCGCTGGCGCCGCCGCTGCCATCTTCACGCGCGGTCACGCCGACCCGTTCACCGATCGCCTGGCACTGTGCGAACGTCTTTTGCATCAGCGCGTCGCGCTCCATCGGGGTATGCCCGTTGATCTTGGTGATGCTGACCTTCGCGCCGGGGACGAATGGACTGGCGTCCAGCAGCGCCGCCTCGGTTTGCTCGGCGGCGTAGACGGTGAGCGCGCGCGTATCGATGTGCGCGGTGACGTGCGCCGGGATGACGTTGGTGGCGGACCCGCCCTCTACCATCGTCACGCTGACCGAGGTGCCATTCTTCAGATCGTTCAGGTCACGCGCGCGCATCGCCTGCTGTGCGAATTCGATGATGGCGTTGATGCCTTTTTCCGGCGCGTTGCCAGCGTGCGCGGGCAAGCCTTCGATGTCCATACGATAGGTGGCGATGCCCTTGCGCCAGGTCTTGAACGCCTCTTCTTTGGTGGCAGGTTCCATCACCAGCACGAGACCCGCTTCGGCGGCATACTGCTTGATGTATGGCGTGGAATAGAGACTGCCGACCTCTTCATCGGTCGTCATCAACACCCAGATCGGACGATCGGGGAATTCACCGCGTTCGCGCAGCCCGCGAATCGCGGACAGCACCAGGGTGATGCCGCCCTTCATATCGATCGCGCCGGGTCCGTACAGGCAGCCGTCGGCGTCGATGCGCACCGGGCGTTCTGCCAGCGTCCCGGCAGCCCATACGGTGTCGATATGGATCAGGAACATGATCGCCTTGCCCGGCGCGGCGATGTTCCAGCGTGCGAACAACATATCGCCGACCTCGGTCTGCGCGATGCGCTCGATCGACTCGGCGCCGAGCGACTCGAACTGATCCGCCATGAAGTCGGTCAATTGATCGACGTGTGCTTTGTCCTGGGTGCCGCTTTCGTGATTGATCAGCGCGGTCAGCAACGTAACCATCGCGTCGCGCTGTGACTGAAAATAGGATAACAGTTCAGACATGGTGCGGAACATCCTCTGAAGGGCGTGGAAGTTTAAGGTTATATTATAGAGGGGTTGTGTTCAATGAGGAGACTCGATCATGGGAAAAGTTTTCGATCATATCCGCGAGGAAGATGCGGCATTCATCGCCCGACAACCACTGTTCTTCGTGGCGACCGCGCCGCTCGACGCTGACGGGCACGTCAATCTGTCGCCAAAGGGCATGGACGCGCTGCGTGTCCTGAGCGCCGATGAGGTCGCCTACGTCGATATGACGGGCAGTGGCAACGAAACGTCGGCACATCTGCTGGAAAATGGACGGGTGACATTTATGTTTTGCGCCTTCAATGGCGCGCCGAACATCCTGCGTCTGTTCGGCACCGGGCGGACGATCCTCCCCGGCGACGCGGATTGGTCAGCTTATGCCGATCGCCTGCCGACGCTGCCGGGCACGCGCCAGATTATCGTCGCCAGCATCGACCGCGTACAGACCTCGTGCGGGTTCGCCGTGCCCTGCATGGATTATGTCAAGCCGCGTGAGACGCTGTGCGATTGGGCGGAAAAGAAGGGCGAGGATGCACTCGTCACCTACCGCCACGAGAAAAATGTGCGCAGCATCGACGATCTGCCGACGCCGATTGGGGAAGCGCTGGCACAGGAAGGGTGAGGATGCCAGCACTACCGTGATACGCGCGCACCAGGCGCGCGTATCGCCTTTTACACCTTAAACCAGGTCGTTTTTAGGCTTCTCGTCGCGCGGTGCGATCGTCGTATCCGTCGTGCGCGATCCCATCGTGGCGCGGATGCGATCGCCGAACAGCAGGTAGACGCCGATGCCGATCAAAATCAGCGGCAGCAGGCTGAAGCCGCCGAGCCAGTCGAATACGTCGCCCATGGTGAAGAAAGCGCCGATCGCCAGCAGCACCAGCGCGCCTGTGTTTTCGGTGAGCGGCTTGTTTTCGGCGTAAGTGCGTGCCAGTAGTGCCGCACCGATCACGAACATGATTCCCGGAAACCACCAGCCGGTGATGAAAAGCAGCGCCAACCCGATTAGAAATGTCCCGCCGAAAATCTGCTCACTGCGTTCGCTCATGTTCATGATGTGTGGGGTTCCCTGTCCTCGGTGCATGATAGATGTAATGAGCTATACGCGGATGCGGGGGACAGGTTGCGCGCCGACGCCAATGCGCCCATAATGAAAGTGTAGTTATCGCTCGCACCTGCCGAACCGAACCGACCATGACCGCACGCACACTGCCGAAATTCCGTCGCAACCTGCCTCGCCGCGCTGTGCCACCCATCACGGTCAGCGTGCGCGACCTGACGCTCTCGCATCTTGTCGAGATCAGCCGCGCGCTGGCTGCCCAAATCGATAGCGAGACGGTGTGGGATACCGTGCATGATCGTCTGAACATGATCTTCGACGCCACCACCCTTTTTGTCGCGCTCTACGACCGCGAACAGGATCAGCTCAATTTTCTGCTGTTGGTGGATGACGGTTTGCGCGCCGATCACGATCCGATCCCGTTGTGCGGAGTCACTAAATGGGTGGTGCAGTACAACACGGGGCTGTTTTTCCGCGATCTCGACGCCGAGACAGATCGGCTCGCCGCGCTGAATATCGAGCCAGACGAACGCGAACCCGGACTCTGGTCGCGCGCGTGGATGGGCGTGCCGCTGCGTGCGCGCACGGGCGAGGCGATCGGTGTTCTGAGCGTACAGAATGTCGTTCCCGGACTTTTCGACGATCAATCGATGCTGGCACTCAATGCCCTGGCTAATACGCTGGCGCTGGCGTTGGACAATCAACGGCTGATGCAAGTCGAGCGCGAACGCCGCCTGATCGCTGAAGCGCTCACCAAGATCGGTCAGCTCGTCAGTCAGAATGTCGATTACGACGAGGTGCTGGAGCGGCTGCTTGATCAGTTTCAAAGAGTCGTCGGCTACGACAGCGCGGCGGCAATGCTCGTCGAGGTGGGCGTGCAAGCAAAAGCGGCGCAGCAGGGTACACTCAGGATGATCGTCGCCACCAGTCACGACCCGGATCGCTTCCTGCGTGGCGTCGAGCTGACCCCGCTGCCCGACAGCCCGCCCGCGCGTTCGGCGGCGGCACGGCAGCCGTTGGTGGTCGATGCGCCCGACGGACTGAGCGCGTGGTGGGACGGCAGCGGCGGCACGGTCGGACGCAGCGGCGCGCCGGGATCGTGGCTGCTGCTGCCGATGGTGACTCAGGAGCGTGTGATCGGCATGGTGCTGCTCGGTCGGCATGGCAGCACACGCTTCAATCAGCAGGACGCCAGTGCGGCGTTTGCTCTGACCCGCCAGGGGGCGATCGCGCTGGAAAATACCCGGCTGTATGCGCAGTCGCGTTCGCACGCCAACACACTCCAGCAGCGCGCCCGTCGTCTGGCGTCGCTGAACCGCATGAGCGGCATAATCGGCTTGTCGCTGGACAGTATCGAGGTTCTCAGTACCACCGCACAGCTTCTCAATGAGCTGTTCGAGGTCGATCACTGCGGGATCGTGCTGTTCGACTCGCCCGACGACAACAAAAACGACTCGTTCGGCGCCACCCTCGCCGCCGAACATCCGGCGACGGGTGCGCTCGGTTTGCGTTTTGCCATTCATGACAACGCGCTGATCGCGCGCCTGGTCGAATTTGGCACCGCGATCGCCATCGATGACGTGGAAGATCCGGCATTAGACGAGATCACGCGCGCCACGCTGCGTCGGGTTGGCACGCAGTCGGCGTTGATCGCCCCGCTGATCTCGCGCGACCGCGTGATCGGATCGATCGGTATCGACATGATTCGGGGACGGCGGGTCTTCACCGCCGAAGAACGCGAGATGATCATGACCATCGCCGGACAAGTGGCGATGGCGATCACCAACGCCCAGTTGTACGAGCAGGCGCTCACCGCCAACCGCCTCAAGAGCGCGTTTCTGGCGAATATCAGTCACGAGCTGCGCACGCCGCTCAACGCGATCATCGGCTACAGCGATATGCTGCTTGGCGATTTTTACGGCGAACTCAGTACACAGCAGCGCGATCGGGTGCATCGCGTCAATATCAGCGGCAAACATCTGTTGTCGCTGATCGACGATGTTCTGGACCTGAGCAAGATCGAGGCGGGACAGGTGACGCTGGCGCGCACGCCGATGCGCTTCTCGCATGTCCTCGATCAGGTGATCAGCGAAGTTCAGCCCGTCGCGGACGATCGCAGCCTGGCGCTCACCGTCCAGATCGATCCCGACGAGCGCTATGTCAGCGGTGACCCGCGCGCGCTGCATCAGATCGTCAGCAATCTGGTGCAAAACGCGGTCAAATTCACGCGCGAGGGCGGGGTGACGATCACGGTGTCCACACTGACCTACAACGGCGCGCACGACTCAGCGTCCCAGATTCGCCCGCCCGCCTCGCTGGAGCTGCCTTCCGGCACCTACGTCGCGCTGCGCGTCAAAGACAGCGGGATCGGGATCGATCGGGCGGATCAGGCGATCATCTTTGACAGTTTCCGGCAGGTGGACAACTCGACTGTGCGCGAATTTGGTGGGACAGGTCTCGGATTGGCGATCAGCCAGCGCCTGGTGGTGCTGCATGATGGCGTGGTCTGGGTGGAGAGCGCGATCGGGGATGGCAGTACCTTCACTGTGCTGATCCCCGCCGTCGCGGTCGCGCCGTCGCGTCCTGTGCCGATGGCGATCACGCGCGATGATCGCGCGCTGGTGCTGGTGATCGACGACGACTCGATGACTATCCAGCTCATCCAGGATACGCTCGACAGGCGTCTGTATCAGGTCATCGGCGTCAACGACCCGGCGGATGGGCTGGCGCTGGCGAAGATGACCCCGCCCGACGTGGTGATCACCGATGTGATGATGCCGCGTCTGTCGGGGTGGGATGTGCTGCAAAATCTGAAAGATGACCCGATCACGCGCGCTGTCCCGGTGATCGTGATCTCGATCCTCGATCAGAGGATGCACGGTTTAGGATTGGGCGCGTCTGGCTATCTGGTCAAGCCGATCGACCGCGAGACTCTGATCGTGCAGGTCGGCAAGGCGGTCGCGGCGCGCGGCGTCGTGACCGGGATGTGAAGTAAGCGCGCCTGACAACGTGGCGCACGGGGTCTGGCACACAGTGTCACGGCGCGAACTCCCCCCAATCCCCCGCACAACGCGCGGCGGCATTCTGCACGACGATACGCACGCACCCCGCGCGTCTGACCCTGGGTGCGCGGCGCAGCTGCCGGAGGTAATTTGCGTTGATGGTGCGCCGGGATACAGGTACAGGCTGGGGTCGGCGCTGTCCTGCGCGGTCGTGCCTACGACGAGGATCGCGACGGACAGGGCGAGCAGCATGGCATAAAACAGCGGCGAACGACGCATCGTTGTTTCCCCCGCCAAGGCGCGTCAAATAGTTGACTGCTCGATTTATCCACGGCCCCACCCCACAATGCGATTCAGCGCAGGTTAAAACCTGACGGGCGCATCCCCTTCACCCGTCCGACTCCGCCAGCCGCGCTAATTCGGGCAGCCCGCCGTCACGAATGGCGCCGTCAGCACGTTGGTGTTGACCAGCGCGCCCGTCGGACCCGCCGCGCCCCACCAGTTGTCGCGGGCGTTGAAGTTTCCGGTCTGGCTGAAGACCGCACCGCCGAACCGTGCCGTATTGCCGCTGAAGCAGCTTTGAGCGATCCCATTCTGCGTACTGCCATTCTGATGATAGACCGCACCACCGCTCTCGGTCGCCGTGTTCGCGCTGAACGTGCTGTTCGTGACGTTCAGCCGCGCGCGGTTGTAGATCGCGCCACCGTAACGCGCACGATTGCCCGCGAATGTGCTGGTCGTCACCGTGACGGCACTCTGATTACCATTTTCGTTGTAGATCGCCGCCCCTTCCTCGACCGCTGTATTGTTGGTGAATGTCGAACCGCTCACGCTCAATGCGCCGCGCACATAGATCGCCGAACCGAAACGGGCGTTGTTCGCGTCGAACAGTCCGCCGCTGATGGTCGCCGTGCCGCGCCGCTGGAACAGCCCCGCACCTTGTTCATTGGCGGTGTTGGTGCGGAACGTCACGTTCGTCAGGCTGACCGTGCCATCGTTGGCGTAGATGCCGCTACCGTAGCGCGCGCTGTTCGCCTGCACGGTCGAGTCGGTCATGGTGAGCGAACCGCTGTTCAGGTAGATCGCGCCCGCATCCTCTTGTGAACTGTTCGATGACAGCGTGCTGCCCGTGATGGTGAGCGTGCCGCTGCTGTAGATGCCGCCGCCGTAGCGTGCGCTGTTTCCACTCAGCGTGACACCATTCAGGGTGAGACTACCCGTGCTGAGGATCGCACCGCTATTGCCGCCACCCGCGTTGAAATTGCGGATTGTCAGGTTTTGCAGCGTGAGCGAGCCGCTCGCGGTCACGTTGAACGCCCGGAACTGCGGTGCGCCGCTGCCGCGTTCCAGAATTGCGCCATTCCCGATGATCGTGATCGGCGTGGTGATCGACGGGAGAGCGATGCTGTTCTGCGCCGTGAGGAAGGTATAGGTGCTGCTCGCCGTCAGGCAGATCGTATCGGGGGATGCGCCGTTGGCGTTGGCGGCGGCAATGGCGTTGACGAGAGCGGAGGGGTCGTTGGCGGCGGTGCAGGTGATGGATGGGGTAGGCGTGAAGGTGGACGTACTCGTCGCTGTAGGAGTGGGAGTAAAAGTCGGCGTGTAGGTCGTTGTAAAGGTTGCTGTCGGCGTATTCGATGGGGTGACTGTAGGCGTGTAGGTTAATGTCGAGGTTGCCGTCGCTGTATGAGTGGGTATTGCAGTTGAAGTATCAATCGCTGTAGATGTAGGGGTGGTTGTAAAAGTTGGTATGTTGGTGCTGTTAGGTGTTAGGGTGTTCACAAATTCCGGCGAATACCAGGAATATATTTGCGAAACCCCTTCATCAATGAGAGTTTGTTCACCAGATAGGGAGACTGCGAAAAGCGAACCATCAGCGGTGACCACAAATATACCCTCTCCGCTTGGTAGCCAGCCCCAATTGTTATATCCAGCGGGAACAAGTAGTTCATTCAGCGGCAAAACTTCAATTATTTGATTATCGATATTTATTGTGGCAAAAAAATGAACAAATAAGCGTGTTGTTGGGACGAAAGTATAGGCCCAAAGTCCTATTCGTTGGTCAGTAGGCGACCATCGAATACCAGATGAACCAAGTAGAAGTGGTTCTGGAAAGTTGTCTAAGAAACTCATATCTAAATTGCTCATCTGTTCTACGTTGTAAGTTTCAACTAGTCTAACTGTAGAAGCATAGGCGATAAAGTCTCCTGAGTTTGACCAGGCAAAATAGCTTCTGGTATCTATAGGACGAGCAGGAATGATGGTCACATTTGACAGTTGTGTGACAACTTGATCCTTAAACACATCAAAAATAATCTCTCGGTTATTTCCTGTACAAAATCTCTGGATTTCTCCTTGTGTAATTGAATCACACTGCTCATAAACGTATTTGGTCATGTCAGGCGATGGTAGGGGTTCAATGGATGAAAGATCGCCGTTCAAATTAGGGAGCAAGTCAAATATATTGTATGATATTGGACCGTTCAACGTGCTTGAGTAGACATCAAATTCGTAGACTTGATTTGTTTCACGAGACTGGAAAATCATAATGCGATTGTTATCTTTCCATGAGAAATCACAGGATAATTGCCAGGATAGTTGTTCCGCGATGTGAGTTACTGAAATTCCAAGGTCGAGATTGTAGACGACTAAGGAGAGTGGATTGCTAGGATCCACAACTGCAATGAACTTGAGGTCAGGCGATATTTCAAAGCAATGGTTTGATGGAATACGTGTAATAACCTCCTGCTCTCCCAATGAGATCAATTCTGTATAAATGTCAGTTTCATGTAGATACACTACACGACCTTGAACGTCCTGTGCCTTAACGAGAAATGTCATGATAAAGCTAAACATCATCATAATGATGATGCAAGAAATTCTTTGAGTCAGCTTTGAGTAGTTTCTGGTAATCATTTGTTAATTATCCTAGGAGTTCTCAGTGATTGGGCAGTTAGTATCAACAACGTAGTTGTCCTGTGCAAACTCAGGTATACCTAGCATATCACGACGATAATTCGTATCATTAGGTCCACGCTCTTCTGAGGAAGTTATAGCAAAAATGTAGGCAAATTTTCCTTGTGCATCGGTATTACTTATAATCTCGCAATACATTACTTGTCTTGCACCGGATGTAATCGCAATATAACCTGGTGTTCCAAAGTACCAATTCCCCCATTTGATAGGTGTTTGTTCACCAATCTGAATTAAGGTAGTAATGCGTGGTCCAGCAATTGATGAGACGATTTCCTGTACCGACGGGCTAATTATTTGGTCGACGAGCGTTTCGATAACGGATGAATCAACTCCATCTGCGTTAGCCCTTTGTATCCACCAGTCGCTACCCTGTAATAGCATTAAGAGTTTATCACCCGTACAGGGCTGTCTCAATAAACAAGCACCTGCATTGACATTGATATTCAGCGTATAGATTAAGTCTAGCGGTGCTGAAGAACCGCTTAGCTCAGTTAAAGCAAAGTAGGCAAGAAGATCCCTTACTTGAGGTGGTCGTCCCGCTCTCTCGGAGAAAACCTCGTAAAAAGCTACATATACTCTAGCTGCACAGTCAGTGCGTGCTCTTTCCGAAGATATCCCCTCAGCACATCTTAGATTATTTACATCGCTAACCTCAGGAAACGGTCAAATATCATACAAATCAGATCCTAGAACATCATTAGGATTGAAACTTATAGTTTTTGAGAGGTATTCACAACCACCGACAGAGTCTGCATTAATCCATCTGTCACCTCCACCTTCGCTTGCAGTCAATCGATACCAACCATAAGCTTCAACTAAACTCTCGCCAATAACATGACCAATAACTGGCACTTCATCATCTGAATTTATACCACCTACGACAACGCCCTGTGCGTTAGGGCTTGAACGAACGTTAACTCGATTGACGCCACTTGTAATAGTTCCTTCGCACACCACTCGAAGCTTTACCGTTTCAGAATCATTGAAAATTGGCACATCAATCGTATCGGTTGATCTGATGACTGCCGTATTCTCAAGCAAAGTATTCAAAGCCAGACTTTGAACGACGCGAGTACGAATAAATAATACCGCTTCTGTTGGCATCTCCGGATCTGTGCTTGCTAGAAGGGCAGGAATTCGCCAGATGCCAGTTGATGATAGAAAAGAGCCAGTACTAGGGACGGCTTGAATAAATTCAAATCCTTCTGGCAAAACATCTGACACCTCAATTTCGGTCACATCCTCTGCGGATGTGTTACTCACAGCTATTGTGAAAGTCACTACATCCCCTGCTGCAGGTGTAAGATCATCAACCTGTTTAGTTAAACCAATTCCCTGGGGTAATGCTGTCACAATCAGCTTTATCGAAGACTGACTTGAGTCAACATTTATTGAGGATAATGCTGACTGTATTGGGGATGCGAGCGTTAGATTAGCCTCTTCCTGTGAAGTAGATTCAATCGATGCCATGCCGTTAATCGTGAACTCCCCCGCCACCCGCCCCACCACATCCAGCGTGATCACAAAAGGCTGCCCAATCACCAGGTCATCGTAATCATAGGTGAATGTCACCAGGTCGTCGTCGCCCACCACATGCAACGCATCGGCGAAGCTTTCCGAGAAGGGCACGCCCAGAGTCGCCAGGAATTGTACGATTGTCAGGAAAAAATCATTCAGCAGCGATTGATCTTCGCCAGTGATGGTCATGCCCTGTGGAACCAGGTTACGCGGCACCCGCAGCGTCAGCCTGACCGCGCCCTCGGTCGGCGCGCTGCCGATGTTGGTCACGCGCGCCACCACCGGGATGCGCTGCCCGACGTAGAGCGCAGTGGGGTCAACGCCGTCCGCCAGCGCCAGGGTGAGCGTCAATTCTGGACGAGGCTCAAAAAGCTGCCACCAATCGAACCCAGGGGGCATAACGTTGATTGCATCGATCCGGATGGATTCGCTGGAGATGTCGTTCAGATCGACAGCCCAGGTGAAATACACATTTGGACAGGTCGAACATGAAACTTCACCCCCTCCCATTGGCAGGCTGAAATAGTTGTAAACGAGCCAACGCCCATCTGGTGAAAGCCCTAACGCCCGATTGCCTTGCGTCGCGCTGGTGGGATTGGGATCGGCAAAATTACGCAGGGTCGTAATCGCAGGCAGCGCCGTCGTTGAATTCAAAACCCCGATCATGGCGCTTGAGTTGGCACCCGTTTGCCGCGTCATGGCAAGGCGTAACTCGCTGCCTGTCCAGGCTGCATCGAGCAACCAATCACCAGTCCTCGCACTGACTCCATCCGTGATCAGCGGTTCCAGTTGGGCTTCAGCATCGAAGACTGGCGCAATCAACCGCACGCCCTGCAGCCCCGTATTGAGCCTGTGGGTGCAAAAAAGAAACTGCTGTGCCCTGACTTGTACTGTCACGGGCCCGGTACAGTTTTGCGCGATAGTGATGGGGACGTTCGGCGGGCTTGGCGATGCGCTTGTGAAAGGTATCGCGCGAATCACCGGATAACTGTTTCCGGGGTTGGGAAAACTCACATAGACAACCTGTAACCCCGTGTCGTCCTGAAACCACACGGGATGCGCATCGTATTCCATATCATCGGTCAGCGGATAAAGAATCCCGGTTTCCACTTCAAGAATGTAAATATCATAATAGTTGTAGAACGGGTTTCCAGAACGACACCCCACAGCGAAGTATCTGCCATCAGGGGAGACGCTGGGACCAGAAAATGTGGTGGCGAAAATGGAGGGTCTGTTTATGTAGGGCGGTTGCGAATAACTGACTACGTTCTCGGTGCCTTCATAATTCAAGCGCATCAGGTAAGGTGATGATCGACTCAAAATCCCGTAAATTCCATCTCGACCTGGCGAGAATAATGTCTGTCGGATGATCGGGTCATCCGTGAAATAAGAATCAGACGTACTGGCGGCTGTCGAAACATCCATACCGAACGAGAGCATATCCGCATCGGACGGCACATAGATCGCCAGGTCGTCCACCAGTCCACCCTGTGGCATCGATACGCTGACGATACCAGCGGGCAGCGGATCTGTGTCGGTAGCAGTCAGCACTTCCTGATTATCGATACGCACCAGCAGCGTTCCGCCCACAATCGAGACCTTCACCAATCGCCATGAAGCGACAACCGGCGCTGCGATGACCTCCGCCAGCACTACCTCATCGCGCCACAACCTGATTTGTGCATCGGCTGTCAGCGTGACGTGATAGGCGCCCGCCGCGCTCGACCGCAGCGTCAGCCGCATTTCGACGCCCGCTTGTGCGCTCACCTGCACAGTGTGATCACGGTAAGTGCCTAAGGTCAGCTGCGTCGCTGGCGCACCAGGGTAGAGGTAGAGACTGTAGCCATTCTCGACGAAGATCGGCGCGCCTAATCCACCCGACAGCGCGATAAATGGGTCATTAAGTCCGGCGAATGACTCCAGATAGACCAGCGTCATAGCGGGTTCTGGCACAGTTTCGGGCGCGACGGGGCTGGCGGCTGGTGTGGCGAATGGAGCGCTCGGTGTGGCGGTGGAGCTTGGCAGCAGAACGGGCGAGTCGGTCGGCACCTCGGTCGAGATGCCCACATCTTCGAGCGGCGCCGGGGTCAGCGACGGGTAGGGCGTCTCGGTTGCGACTTCAATTATGGGGGGTAATAATATCGTTTAGGGTAGCAGTTGGTTCAGTGATTTCCTGTGCGGCACTGCTCACGAACGCCAGCAGCGCGAATCCGATCAGCAGGGCAGCGTAGGACAGCGACGATCGACGCATGAAAGATTCCCCATGAAGCTGATGCAAAAATCAGACATCCCGATACACGAACAGCATAACGCGCCGTGTGATTGAGCGCAAGGGGTCTGGAAAATCCAACCCCCTCCCCCACGATCGACCAGCGTTCTATTCCCCGGCGTCGAGGTTGTCGCGCGTGACCGTCTCACCTGGCGGCGCGACCACGTTCTTAGGCAGTGTCCCGCCCGCCATCAGCATAACCAGGGCATCGACCGCCGCCCGCGAAAATTTTTCACGCCCGACCGCCACCGACGCACGCATATAATAGTTGTTGGTGATGTGCTGACGCGCCTGGGGTTCGGCATCCACGCTGGAGATGATCACCGCGTCCGGGGCGATTTCCGCCGCTTCCAGCGCGGCGATCGCGCCATACGACCCCGCGTCGTTGATGCTGAGGATGGCGTCGAAGCTGATAGCGTCGTCGATCAGACCCGCGATCGACTTTTCACCGTCTTCCTGAGTGCCGCCCAGGAAGCGCCCGACGATCTCGACCTCCGGCGCCAGCGCTTTCACGCCTTCTTCAAGTCCGTTGGCGCGCTCGACGATGATCGGCATTGCCGGATAATCGAGGATAGCGACTCTGCCCTGACCGTCCCGCTCCGCCAGCAGAATCTCGCCGAGCGCGCGTCCGGCAGCCAACCCCATCTCGTAATCGGTGCCTTCACCTGAGATCAGCACGCCGCCATAATTCTCGATCTTGCCCGTCATGAACACCAGCGGCAGCCCCGCCGTTTGCGCGCTGCTCAGAGTTTCGTCGAGCAGGGTGATGTCGAGCGGACAGACGATCAAGCCGCGCACACCGTCTGCGCGCGCCTGTTCGATCTGTGTCACCTGGGTGTAGGCGTCATTTTCAGCATTGTAAACGCGGAAGGGCAATCCATAGCCCTGGGCAAATTCCGCGATCTCGCGCGCCTGTGCCGCGTGATACTGACTCGACTGCACACAGGCGGCATAGGCGACGAAGCCGTCCGCGCCGATGCGCGCCTGTGCCGCACGGATGTCGGCATCGGTCGGCACCAGATCGACGGCGCGCCCGGTCTCTTCTTCCAGGACGACCGCGCGTATGGGGGCGTTCGGCGCCCGATTGAGTATGCCCGTTGCAAACAGGACGATCCCGGCGAAGATCAGCGCCGCGACGATGCCGCCGATCAGCAGCGGCAGCGACGGGCGTGCAGACTTATTTGCCTCATTTTCCAAAGTCGGTGACTGCGGCGGGAACGGGTAGCTGGCGGTGGTAGTCGGGTCGGAGGGTAAAGGGACACTTTTGACCGCGTTCGCCGTCCCGCTGCCGATCCGCACCGCCGGATAGCTGCTTGAGCTGATCGTGCGTCCCATCGCGCCTGTCAGCGCGGTCACCAGATCGAGCGCGGTGTCATAGCGATCGACCGGGTTTTTTGCCAGGGCGCGCAGCAGCACATTGTCGATCTCGGTCGAGAGGGCGGTATTGTGTTTCGATGGCGGATCGGGCATTTTTTCGAGATGCTGGTAGATGACCGAGACGACATTGCTGTCCGACGCCTGAAACGGTTGTTCGCCCGCCAGCATATGATAGATCAGCACGCCCAGGCTGTAAATATCGCTGCGGTAGTCGAGCGCCACCCCGCGAAGCTGTTCGGGGGACATGTACGCCGGGGTGCCGACGATCGTGTCGGTGCGGGTGATGTTGACCGCGTTTTCGGTCAGCTTTGCCAGCCCAAAATCTGACAGGAAGGCGTTGCCCGCGTCGTCGAGCAGGATGTTGCTCGGCTTGAGATCGCGGTGGAGCACGCCCTTGCTGTGGGCATAGCTCAGTCCGCGCCCGATCTGGATCAGCAGGTCGGCGGCGCGTCCCATCTCCAGCGCACCCGCCGCCATCAGATCGCCGAGCGTGCCACCGCGCAGCAAGCGCATAGCGATGTAGGCGATCTCGTCGTTGACGATCCCATAATCGTAAATCGGGAGGATGTGGATATGTTCGAGCGAGGCGATCACCCGTGCTTCCTGGGCAAAGCGCTGGCGGAATTCTTCACGCCGTCCGTGCGACGGATCGAGCGAGATGATCTTCAACGCGATCGAGCGATTGACCGACGGCTGATGGGCACGGTAGACTGACGCCATGCCTCCCTGCCCGATCTTCTCTTCGATGGTGTAAGTGCTGATTTGGCGCCCGATCAAGGCATCGGTTTGCATGGCTGCATTGTCTTTCGGAATCGAGAAAAATAATGCTGGAACGAGATGCGGCTTACGAGACGATTATATCAAGAATGGCATACGACGGCGAAACGGTGGGTGTCCGCTGAGAGTCCGACTGCGCAGCGCGCCCATCACCCTCTATAATGAAGGCAGATCGCAAAAAAAATGTATCGAGGTTTTCACATGCGTTTTCTACGATTCTGCATGACATTGGGGACGGTACTGGCGCTGGCGATCGGGGTCGGCGCGCAGGATACCGTCGAACCCTTGCCTGCCAGCTATCGACTCGATGGCATCACCCATATCTATCAGGGCTGGAACAACTGTGGACCCGCCACGATCACGATGGGGTTGAGCTATTACGGCTATCCCGCTGAACAGACAGCAGCGGCACAGTGGTTGAAACCAAATACCGAGGACAAGAATGTCAGCCCCTGGCAGATGGCGGAATACGTCAATGCACAGATGACCGACGTGCGCGCGCTGATCCGCTACGGCGGCACACTCGACCGGCTGAAGACGTTGATCGCGGACGACTTTCCAGTCCTGATCGAGGCAGGCTATGATCCGGCATCCGCCAATCAGGGCTGGATGGGACATTACCTGTTGGTGAGCGGCTACGACGACGGCAATCAGACGCTCATCACCCAGGACAGCTACGATGGACCCAATCTGCCCTACAGCTACGACCATATCCAGGAATACTGGAAACATTTCAATTATGTCTACCTGGTGCTGTACGAACCGGCGCGTGAAGCCGAGCTGATGACGCTGCTGGGCGCCGATGCCGACCCGACCGCCAACCTCTACAACGCGCTGGTGCTGGCGCAAACCGATGCCATCGCCAACCGTGACGACGGCTTCGCCTGGTTCAACCTCGGCAGCAATTACACCATGCTGGAAATGTTCGACGAGGCGGCGTCGGCATACGACTTTGCCCGCAACACCAGCAGCGGTCTGCCCTGGCGTATGAACTGGTATCAGTTCGGCATGTTCGAGGCTTATCTGGCGGTCGGACGGAACGACGAGGTGATCGCGCTGGCGCGAACGAATCTCGACGACGGCGGCGGTCAGTACATCGAGGAAACCTACTACTATGGCGGTCTGGCGCGTCAGGCAAAGGGAGAACGCGACCGGGCGATCGAGAATTTCAACGGCGCGATCGCCTTCAATCAGAATTTTACGCCCGCGCGTGAGGCACGCGACGCGCTGCTGGCGGGCGGGTAACCTCGCTGAAATACCAGCACAGGCGATGATTGCAGGGACGCATCGTTATGCGTCCGCGTTTCACGTCCGATGTACCGTCTCGTTGAGGGCAGCCAGCAAACCGCGAAATGCCAGCTTGTAATCGGCAGCAAAATCGAAACGCGGTGAACGGCGTAAATCGTCCGGTGGCACGCCCCCGATCAGCGCCACTACGACGCGCTTGTGTTTTTGCCTGAAAAAGCGCCATGCCGTCTCTACATGGTCGGCAGTCGCCGATGTGGGCGAGGCGATCAGCACCATCCGCCCACATTCTTTCAATGCGGGATGCACGCCGCCCGCCCACTGCACCGCTGCGGGGTCGGCGTCGTGCAGCCAATGCGCCATACGCAACCGCTCCAGATCACCAGCAAGCTGCATGGCGAACTCGGCATCGTCGGAGGCATAGGCGATATAGACCGAGTCCGGCGCCAGTTTTGCCCGCTTGGTTTTGCCGTCCGTGATCTGGATTAGAGGCGGACGCGCCATTGTATCGTGGGCGGCGGTCTTGCCAAGTCGAAAGACGGATCCGCCGCAAATCGGGCAGTCCCCGCGCGTGGCGGGGCGTCCTTTGCCCGTCCAGACCGGGGTCGGCGCAATCATGATCACGCGCACGCGATCGCGCACGCAGAAAGCCTCGATCTCACCGTTTTCCGCGTCGGTGTCACCGGTCGGAATTGTGGGTCGTTCGTCCATCATATCCCGCCTTTTTACGCCGCAGTGTGGGGTTGATCTGGTATGATGCGAACGATTGTACCGTTCTCTGGCTCGCTCCTCAAGTAGCGACAGTCAGCAGTCGGTCACGAAGGCTGTCAGAGCAATTCTTCGCACCTTCGCGTCTTCCTGTTCAATCTGTCTTTCTTGTCCTTGACAGCCAGCCCAATCGCCTATGCAAATATCCCCGGCGGCACCGTATAGCCGTCGAATGCCTCGAAGGTCAGATCGTTCATGGGGAATTTGAGCCGCTCTTTAGCGATCCTGAACAACACGCTGTAGCTGGAGGTCAGGCGCGGCGCGTCTTCCAATGCCAGCACCCGCAAAATCTCCCCAATGCCCTCGTCGTCCTGCGCCTCGATCTCGATGAATTTGCCCAGCGGCAGCTCGTCCAATACGATCTCCGCACCCATCAGCGTATAGGTGGTGCGGTATTTTTCGTATTTCCACGCCGCCCGGTAACCCAACAGTCCCAAAATCAGCGCCATCGTGTCGTAGTCGCTGACCTCGACCTCGGCTTCAAAACGGGTCGAGCCGTACTTGCCTTGCAGCTTGTCGCCTTCTTTGTAGGTCAGGCGGGCGCGCGAGTCCTGGCGCATCCGCAAGACCGTCCCGCTCTCGGCAAAGTCGCCGCTGGCGTTGTCATAGCGGACATTGCGCTCCAACACGCGCGGGGACGCCAGTATGCCGCCGGCGGCTTCGATACGCGCGGCGATCGCGTCCAGGTCGGACACGATCACCTTGACCTCGGTTTCCTGCATCTTGTCGTTTTTCATGTGTTCCTCTCGTGCGGAAACATCGTTATGCGTCCCTGTAATCACAGGTGACGCGGATGATATCTGGGCATTCTTGAATGACCCTTCTACAGGGTCAGGACGACCTTGCCAAAGACCTCACCGCTCTCGATCAGTCGGTGTCCTTCTGCGATCTGGTCCAGCGGCAGCGTCGCGCCGATCGCCGGCTTGAGTATCCCCGCGAATACCAATCCCATCACGCGGGTAAAGTCACCGGTTGTGCCCATCGAGGAACCGATGAGGGTGATGTGTTTGCCAAAAATCAGCCGCGTGTCGATCTGCGCATCATAGCCGCTGGTGTTGCCGACGACCAGCACCCGTCCACCGCGCCTGACGGCGCGCAAACTGTCGTTCAGGGTTGCCTTGCCTACGTTGTCCACCACGATATCGACGCCGCGCTTGTCGGTCGCTTTGTAGACCGCCTTTGACCAGGCGGGATCAGCCGAACGATCGAAGGTCACGTCGGCGCCCAGATCGCGGGCGCGGGCGCATTTTTCCGCCGTCGATCCGACTATGTACACGGTCGCACCAGCGGCTTTGGCGATCTGGAGATAGGCGGTATTCGCGCCACCACCCGCGCCGACGATCAGCACCGTTTCGCCGGGTCGCACGTCGCCGCGTGTGATCAGCGAGTGCCACGCTGTGACATACACCAGTCCGGCAGCCGCCGAGTCTGCAAACGCAATCTGATCGGGCAGGGCGATCAGATTGCGCGCGGGCAGTGTCACCCGTGCGGCGGCGACTCCGGGCGCGTGTTCGCCCAGGATCACGCTGTTCAGGCACGCCGACTCGTCCCCGGTGCGGCTCAGGCAGTCGGGATCGATCAGCGTCGGGTTGATGCCGACGCGATCGCCCGGCGCGAACCCGCTCACCCCGGCGCCAACCGACTCGATCACGCCCGCGCCGTCGGCACAGACGACATGCGGCATGGGCAAATCGAGGCCCTTCCAGCCTTCGCGCACCCATATATCCAGGCGGTTGAGCGCGACCGCATGTATATTGATCGTCACTTGCCCGGATGCGGGGGAGGGGGGTTCGGGGAGATCGTCGATGACGCGCAAGACATCGCGTCCGCCGTGTGCGTAAAAAACCGCCGCGCGCACGATCAGCGCAGTCCGAGTTCGTTGCGGGCGATCACCATGCGCTGCACCTCGCTGGTGCCCTCGTAAATGCGGGTAATGCGGGCGTCGCGGTAGTAGCGCTCGACCGGCATTTCTTTACTGTAGCCCATGCCGCCGTGAATCTGCACCGCTTCATCGGTGACGAACATGGCGGTCTCGCTGGCGAACAGCTTTGCCATGCTCGCCTCGGTGGTATAGCGTCCACCACTGGCTTTGGCGCGCATCTTGGCGGCACAGGCATTGTAGATCAGCAGACGCGACGCCTCGATACGGGTTTTCATATCCGCGATCTTTTGCTGGATCATCTGAAAGCCGCCGATCGCTCCGCCGAATGCCTGACGTTCACGCGCGTAGTGCAGGCTGGCTTCGTAGGCGGCTTCCGCGATGCCCAACGCCTGGGCGGCGATACCGATCCGTCCGGCGTCCAGCACGGTCATGGCGATTTTGAAGCCTTCGCCGGGTTGACCTAATACATTTTCCACCGGACAGGCGTAGCGCTCGTAGACGATCTCGCTGGTGGCGCTGGCGCGGATGCCGAGCTTGGGTTCTTTTTTGCCGCGTATAAAACCGGGGGTGTCGGCGTCGATCAAAAATGCCGTGACCCCTTTATGTTTCTTGTCTGGCTCGGTCATGGTGAACAAGACCACATAGTCGGCGACCGGGCCCGATGTGACCCAGCTCTTGCGCCCGTCGATGATGTAGTGCGTGCCCGCCTCGTTCAGCACGGCGCGCGATTCCATCGTCCCGGCGTCCGATCCGCTCATCGGTTCAGTCAGGCTGTACGCGCCGATCTTCTCTCCCGACGCGACCGGGATGAGAAAATGCTGTTTTTGCGCTTCGGTGCCGAACAGCGTAATGGCGTTGCAGTAGAGCGAGTTATTGACGCTGACGATCGTACTGTGGCTGGCGTCCACGCGCGCGACCTCGATCATGGTCAGGGCGTAGGCGAGCGTGTCCATGCCCGCGCCACCGTACTCCTCTGGGACTTCGATCCCCATCAGACCCATCGCCCCCATTTTTTTGATCGTTTCGAGCGGGAACTCTCCAGATTCATCGTATTCGGCGGCGATCGGCGCGACCTCTTTGGCGCAGAATTCGCGCACAGCCCGGCGCAAGGCTTCGTGTTCGTCGGTGAGGATGGGGATGAGCGATTGAGCTTGAGCGTGTGTCATATCGGCAGGCATGAACGTATCTCCTCAAAAGGACTATTCATGTGCCATTATACATTGTCACTACAGCATCGGTGGGTCGATCAGATGGTCGAGCGCCTCATCGAGCGTCGCGGCGATCCTGTCGGCGTGCATCAGAGGAATGTCGGTCAGCGGCGCCCCTTCGACCGCGACGACGACGCGCGCCCCCCGCCCCGACGCATAGCCCGTCTCCCATCCTGCCGAGAAACCCGCTGGCAGGATCAGCAGCAGCACATCGGCTGCGCCGAGCGATCGCAGCATGGTCATGTCCGACTGTCCGGTCTCACGCAAATAAGGCGACGCCATAGCGTCTTCAAACGACGTGATCCCTGCCTGACGCATGACCGACAGCAGATCGCTGCGGGTGAAGTCGTACACGAACCATCCGGCAGCGCGCAGCCGACTGACCGCTGCCTGTACCTTTGTCGCATTCGCGGCGCTGGAAGACACAAAGCAGCGGCGTTGCAAGCTCTGTCCTGCTACTTCGGGGCGCTGCAGCAGCGTGAGTACCTGTGTATGGCTCATCACCTGTCCTTCATACATTGCCAGTGAACGATCATCGCGGTCGAAACTGCTTTTGCACACGCTCACTCAATTGAGCAAAGTCGCGCACATCGATCGGCTTTTGCAGGATATAATCCGCCACTTGCTCGACCGCACTCGTCGCCATGTGGGGATTCGCCGTCACGACGATCACGACTGGCTTGTTCCAGGCGGGCGACTGGCACAACTGCGTCAGCAGCGCCACCCCGTCCAGGGTCGGCATGGCGAGATCGACGATCAGCAGTTGATACTTCCCGGTATGAAACGCCTGCAAGCCGCCTAAACCATCTTCAGCTTCTACGACCGCATAGCCCGCATGTTCGAGCGCGATCCGAAAGATACGGCGATTATGTTCATTGTCGTCAACAACCAGCGCCGAGTACATGAAGAAACCAATCCTTTCACCCGACTTTCATCGAGTGTGATGCTGTTGAATGAATTCATCATACAGGAAAGCCATGCAGAACAGCATTAATGGTTTGTCATCCACCTAAATTCGCAAATGCCGATTCTTAACGCTTGAGAGTCCTGCTTTAGCCTATACTGATCCATAAGCTGACTGCATCCATATCATCGGGGCGGACATGATTGACACGCTATTGTCACAACTCGGCACCAGCGTCATGCGCAGCGTGCCCTACGACACTGCATGGCTGGCACGGTTATCGCTCACACAGCCCCAGTACGCTCCAGCCTTCGATTGGCTGCGTGAGCATCAACTCGCGGATGGCAGCTGGGGCAGCCGCGCACTCTATTTTCACGATCGATTCATTTGTACCCTGAGCGCGGTGCTGGCGCTGCACGACAACGGCATCGCTGCCGATCAGGTGCGTGTCGCCTATGGGGTCGAGTTTTTGTGGCGCGCCTACCCCAATCTGAACACCGATCCCCACGACACCATCGCTTATGCCGTGCTGGTCGCCAGTATGCTGCAAGAAGCGCGGCAGCGCGGTCTGCACGTGCCGCAGCACCTGGCGCACAACCCGGAAGAAGTCGCGGCAAAGCTGAACCTGCTGGCAGGGCAGTCGCACAAGTGGCGTCGGCTCACCATGTCCTTTTCGCTGGAGGTATGGCGCAACCAGATCGGAGATCAGTTCGATTTCCTCGAAGACAATCATTCGATCGGGGTATCGCCCGCCGCGACCGCCGCGATCCTGACCGTCAGGAATGACCCACGTCCGCACCAGTATCTCAGCACCGTGATCGCGCGCCAGGGGGACGGCGGACTGCCGAACGTGTTCCCGATCGACGTGTTCGAGGTCGGCTGGGGGCTGAACTACCTGCGCCTGAGCGAGAGCATCGAGCCGACCGATCCGCGTATTCAGCCACATCTGGATTTCCTGGAACGCAATTTTCTGCCCCACCAGGGAATCTCGTATTCGTCGTATTTCTCGGTCAAAGACCTGGATGTCACATCGGTCGTGATGACTGTGCTGCACTGGGCAGGGCGACGTATTGACCCGGCGGTCTTCGCGCAATACGAACTCCCCGACGGCTTCCGCTGCTATCCGCACGAGTCGTCGCCGTCGCTCAGTGCGCAGCTGCATTTGTTGATGTGCCTGCGCCAACTGGGATACCGTAAAGACCATCCCTGGGTTGCCAAAGCGTTGGGGCAGATTCATCGCTGGAAAGAACAAGGCGCGATCTGGTTCGACAAGTGGCACGCCTCACCGTACTATCTGACACTGCCGATGACCGAAGCGCTGATCGAGTTCGACGAGTCGCTGGTCGCGGAGCGGGTGCGCTGGGTGATGGCGACTCAGCAGCCCGATGGAGGCTGGGGGCATTACGGCTTCTCGACAGCCGAAGAGACGGCCTACACGCTGCTGGCGCTGCTGCGCTGGTCGCAGCACTTCGGTGAGGTATCCGAGAGCATGTTGGGACGTGCCGCGCACTTTCTGAGAGGGGCTGCTGCCGAGGTGCATACTCCGTTGTGGCTCGGCAAGTGTCTGTACGTGCCACAGCTCGTCGTCGATGCCGGGATCACCGCCGCGCTGCACCTGTACGATAACCGTCAGCAGCCGTATTTCTATCGCTCGTCACCGATCCAGGTGATCAGGGAGATCAATCCATTCGAGCAGACTGCCTGAGCACCACCCTTCACGACACCATCTGAAGCTTTGGAGGAAATATGACCACGACGACCGTACCCGCGCCGGCACTCGCACCCACATCGCCACTGGCACAACTGTGGCGATTCCTGCTGGTGCCCCGTGTCAGTGATCGTGATCTGTACTTGCGCGAACGCACGATCCGGATCGTGGCATTGATCTCGCTGCTGTTCGCGCTGCTCGCCAGCGTCGCATCCCTGTTCGTCTTTCGTGACGTGTTCGAATTTGTCTCGTATCCGAGCCTGTACCTGATCGTTTTCCTGTCCAGCACAGCGGCGATGGTACTGGTGACGCGGGGCAACCTGCTTGGCGCGGGGTGGGCTGTCGTGGTGGGCTGGTTCATCAGCACGACGCTGGTTGCCGCGATTGATGCAGGCTATCCGGCGCAAATCCATACCGCGCTGCTGCTGCTGTCCTGCCTGCTCGCCTATTCCGTGCTGCCGCAGCGCACCATCTGGATCGCGGCGGCGTTCGCCACCCTCGCCGCCATGCTGCCGACTCTGAGCAGTGCCAATCCGGCGGATATGTTTTCGATCGCCCTCACCAATGTGACTGTGTTCGGCTTGGCAGCGCTGTTCCTGTATCAGCAGTCGAGCGAGAGCAACGATCGACTGCGCGCGGTGCAGACAGCGCTGAAAGCGATCGAGGTCGCACGTGCCGAGGCGGATCTGGCGAACCAAGCCAAATCGAACTTCCTGGCGAATATGAGCCACGAGCTGCGCACGCCGCTCAATGCGATTATGGGCTATGTCGATATTCTGCGCTACGGGATGGCTGGCGAGCTGACCAGCACCCAGACCGGGCTGCTCCAGGATGTCGCGCAGAATAACACCCGGCTGCTGGCGCTGATCAACGATATCCTCGATGTCGCCAAGATCGAGTCCGGGACGACCACACTGCTGGAGACGATCGCCGATCCGCAGGAGGTCGTCATGCGCACAGTCGAGGCTCTGCGTGGGCTGCTGCTCAACAAGAATATCGAACTGAATGTCGTCTTCACCGAGGACGCACCCTCGGTCGTGCTGATGGACGTGACCAAATTTCAGCAGGTGTTGACCAACCTGATCGGGAACGCGATCAAGTTCACCGAAAAGGGCGGGGTGTACGTCACCGTCGATGGAAACTCGCCCGACGAGTGGCATGTTAAAGTGCGCGACACAGGCATCGGCATTCCGGCGGAAGCCAAAGCCTATATTTTTGAGAAATTCCGCCAGGTGGACAGCTCGACGACCCGTGTGCGCCAGGGAACCGGACTGGGACTGGCGATCGTGAAAGGGCTGACCGAGTTGTTTGGCGGCGAGATCACCGTCGAAAGCCAGCCTCATGTTGGCACGACCTTTACGTTGAGTCTTCCCCGTAACCGCAGTAGAATCGATACAAGGAGCGAAGCCCATGAGCAAACCAGTGTATAACTTCATGCTGATCGACGACGACATCGATACGCAGCGCATTTTTCGTATGGTCGTCGGACAGCACCCGCACCGCCTGACCATCGCCGGGAACGCCACCGAAGCGTTCGACATACTCAAGGAGGAGCAGCCAGACGTGATCGTGATCGATCTGCTGCTGCCAGGATTGGACGGCTATCAGGTCTGTGAGCGGATTCAGCGCGACGATCTGGCAGGCGGCGCCGATATGGTGGCGACGACCGCCTATCATTCCGTCGGCACCAAAGAGATAGTGCTGGCGCGCGGCTTCAGCGAATTCATCCCCAAGCCGCTGGACTCCGCCAGCCTGGTGAACTTTCTGGAACAAGTCGCCCGGCGACGCAACTAAGTAGGGATACGCCATGTTCAACGACCCAACCCAATGGACAGTCCTGATCGTCGATGACGAGATTCACAATCTCGGCATAGCGGAATATGTACTGCGATTCCACGATGCCAAAAGCTGGAAGGTGACCTCCGGGCGCGAGTGTCTGGAGATGCTCGGCGTGCAGCGTCCTACCTTTATCCTGCTCGATATTCAGATGCCGCTCATGTCCGGGTTCGAGGTGCTGGAGGCGATCCGTCAGAACGCCAGGCTGCGCAGTATGCCGGTGATCGCCATGACCTCGTATGCCATGCCGGGCGATTACGAGCGCGCTATGGCTGCCGGATTCGACGGCTACATCACCAAACCGATCCAGGTGGCGACCTTCATCAAAGAGATCACCGCCATCCTGAACAATTCGGCGCGCTGACCATGACGATCGCCCTGACATTGCATGACACCGACGTTTTCGCGGCACAGATTCACGCGCGCTATCCCGAAGGCTTGACCGGGCTTTTTGCCATTGGCGCCACCCGGCGCACCTACATCCTGGAGCGCCAGCGCGATCAGGCGGACATCGGGCGCATCGAAGATTTCAGCGCGATGGGCGAATATCTGCTGACACGCTATCACCGCTTCTGTGCCGACTTTTTCACGCTCGGCGGGCAGAACATGGTGATCGGGGCGCTGTCGTACCGCAGCTTCTTCGAGCGCGGCGCCGCGTATGCCGCCAAAGCCATGCCGGAGGTGCTGCGCCTGATCGACTCGGTGAGCATCGACTTTTACCACAGCTATCAGGTCGATCCGTATTTCATCGGCTTAGAGGTGCTGCAAAGCGCCGCCGCCAACCCGCCGATGCGCGAGCTGGCGGCGCGGCTGCATGAATTCCAGGCGGCATGGACGTATGACCCTGCACACCGTAAGCTGTTCTGGGAGATCGCCACGATCCCGCTGCTGTCGTTGTGGGGAGTCGATCGGGGCATGTCGGACTCGGCACGCGATGCGCTCGATGCTCAGATCGCGGGCAGCCCGGATTTTCCGACCATCCAGCGGACGCTCTACGACCATTTCACGCGCGCCATCCTGGGCACGGCAATGCCGATGCCGCATCTGTATCTCGGCACCAATATGGCGGGCGATCTCAAGTTTCGTTCGCCGCTGATGCTGGCGCTGTCGGGTGGGGAATATCTGCGTGCCTATTACACGCCGTACCCGACCCTGTTCATGCAGCGCGAGACGTTACAGCACATCCTGGCTGACCTGGCATTCAGCGAGCGCCTCGCCTCGCCGGAAGAGGTCGATTACAGCGGACGCTACACCCCGGCACTGGTCGAGGCGGAATATCAGCGCATTCTCGCGCTGGCGGACGATCCCACCTCGGTACTGGGGCTGACGCGCCAGGTGAACGCCCAATGACAGTGGCGGGCAGACGGTTTTCCATCCCGGCGGTGCTGGTGGCGATCTGGCTGCTGCTGAATCTCGTGGCGCTGATCTACGCGGGCGTGACCGAGAGCGTGCTGTCCGGCGTGACGATCGGCAGCGACTTTACCGATTACATCGCGGGCGCGCGCGCTCTGACCGACGGCGGCAGCGTCTACGAGCTGACTCTGCCGATCATCACGACCGACGTCACCTATCATCCAGCGTTCCTGCTGCCGATCGCGGCGTTGCTGCCGCTGCCCTACCCGGCGCAAATCCTGATCTGGCTGATCGTGATCATCCTCAGCTATTTCGTCGGCGCGGCGATCTGGTTCAGGGTGATCGATCGGCTGAATTTCCGCTACTGGCACCTGCTGCCGCTGTTCGTGCTGATCACCTACGATTGGATCGGCAACGTCAGCTACGGCGATGCCACGCTGCTGCTGGTGCCCTTGAGCGGTGGGCTGATGTGGGCGGTCGTGACGCGGCGGATCGCCTTTGTCGGCGTGTTGGCGGGCGTAATCCTGCTGCTCAAGCCGCAGTGGTGCTTTCCGCTGCTATACGCGCTGGCGCGGCGCGATGATCGCACGTTCGTGCGCTGCCTGCTGGCGGCGCTGCTTGGCTATCTGCTGTACAACGCCGCCTTTGTGCTGATCGTCGGGGTCGAGCGGGGTCTCTCGCTGCTCGGTGAGTACTGGCAGTACACATTCACGCTGCAAGGGCGCTATCCCTGGAGCGGCACCGAGAGCATGTTCGACAGCTTTCAACACTCGATCTATCAGACCTTCGCGCGCTACGGCGCGGATACGCGGCTGGCATCGATCGGGACGCTGGTCGTGCAGGTGGCGATGGGCGCGGCATGGCTGATCGCGCTGGTGCGGGTGCGCGCGAGCGGCGGGGACGATCGCGCGGCGACGCGGATCGCGTTTGGCGGCTACATCCTGGGCATGTGCCTGACGCCGTTGTTCGAGGAAGGGCTGATGCTCGGATTCGTCGCGGTGGTGTTGTGGTCGGTGTACACCCCATCGCGGCTGTATCTGGGCTATGCGCTGATGCAGTTCGCGCTGATCGTCGGCATCGTGACCGGAGTGCAGGCGTTCAGCATCCCCCGTGTGATCCCGACCATCCTGATCATGATGCTGATCCTGTTCGTCGGGGTAGTGCGTGTATCGCTGGCGGAACCGACGCGCACGGTCGCGCCGGAATGAGCGCAGCAGGTCGGCGCATCCCCATCCCGACGCTCGCGGTGATCGTTTGGCTCGTGCTCAACATCGCGGGCTTGATCTACGCGGGCGCGACCCGGACGGACTTTTCCGGTGTCGCCATCGCTGCTGATTATCAGGTCTACGCGGGCGCGGGCGCGCGCGCTCTGACCGGGGCGCCCGTGTACGATCTCACGCCGGGACGCATGACCACCAACCTGACCTACCGCTATCACCCGGCGTTCCTGCTGCCGGTCGCGGCGCTGATCCAGCTCCCGTATGCCGGGCAAATCCTGGTGTGGTACACGCTGGTGGCGGCGGGATACATCGCGGGCGTGCTGGTGTGGCTGCGGCTGCTGACGCGCTTAGGCTTCACCTACTGGCACCTGCTGCCGCTGTTTGTGCTGATCGCGTATGACTGGATCGGCAACCTGAGCTATGGCAATGTCGGACCGGCGCTGGTGCTGTTGAGCGGCGGCTTGATGTGGGCGGTGCTGACACGGCGGATCGCGGTCGTGGGCGCGCTGGCGGCGGTGATCCTGGTGATCAAGCCGCAGTGGTGCTTTCCGCTGCTGTACGCGCTGGCGATCCGCGACGATCGCGGCTTTGTGCGTATGGTCGCCGCCGCCGTCGTCGGCTATCTGGCGGTGAGCGCGGCGTTCGCGCTGGCGGTCGGCGTCGAGCGTGGGCTGACGCTGCTCGGTGAATACGTCCAGTTCGTGACCACGCTGGGCGCGCGCTATCCCTGGCGCGGAACCGAGGTGATGTTCGATACCTACCAGAATTCGATCTATCAGACCTGGCTGCGCTACGGGGCGGACAGCGCATTCGCCGCGATCGGCACCGCGATCGCACAGATCGGCTTGGCGGCGGCGTGGATCGTGATGCTGTGGCATGCGCGCGCCACTGTCAGTCCGGGGCGGGCGCTGCGGGTGACGCTCGGCGGCTACATCCTGCTGATGTGTCTGCTGCCGCAGTTGGAGGAAGGGCTGCTGCTCGGCATCGTCGCCGCCGCGCTGTGGACGGTGTATGCGCCGTCGCGTGTATACGTCGGTTACGCGCTGCTGCAATTCGCGCTGCTGGCGGGCATTGCCACCGGGATCTACGCGCTGCGACTCCCGGCGGTGATCCCGGTCAACCTGATCATGATGCTGATCCTGTTCTACGGGGTGTGGGTCGGGACGCAAAACGAGGCGCCCCAATCTGACCCCCTGTTCAAGGCGGTGAATGCGGACGCCCGCGCTATCCCTGAAAGGAAATAGTCCCATGTCCCCGGTCAAGATCAACCATATTGCCGTCGTCGTGCCCGATGTGGACGCCGCGCTGACCTTCTGGCGTGACGCGCTCGGCTTGCCGCTGGCGCACGTCGAACACAACGCCGACGAGTCGGTCGATATCGCCTTTCTGCCGATCGGGGAGGGGGAGATCGAGCTGATCGCGCCGTTCACCGAGGACAGCGGCGTAGCCAGATATCTGGCGAAAAAAGGCGCGGGTCTGCATCATCTGTGCATCGACGTGGACGACCTCGATGGCGTGTTGACGCGGCTCAAGGAAATGGGTGTCGAGCTGATCACCGAGTCGCCCAAGACGCGCCCCGACGGACGGACGCGCTATGCCTTTGTGCATCCCAAAAGCACGGGCGGCGTGCTGCTGGAGCTGTACGAGACGACGTGAGGGACTTCCCTCACGGCTCAGCACCTGCAAAAAACCAAAAATGTTTGATAACGCCTTCGGCGCCTTTCAGTGATCAGGGGATCAACCACTCAAAATAGGGAACGACACCGCCAACCGGAAACCCACATCGCTGAGCCAGTAGTTGGGAACATCGCCGTAGCGAGACGCCGCGCGCGCGAAGGCTTCTTGGTTGCTCCACGAGCCGCCGCGCAGCACTCGCGCGACCGTCCCGCGCGCCTCCTCGCGACCATCGTCCCCCCGGTACGGATACGTCTGTGACCGTGAACTGACCCACTCCCAGACGTTGCCGCTCATGTCGAGCGCGCCCACCCACGCGCGCCCGGTTGGGAAGCTGCCGACGGGGCGGTGCGGCTGTAGCCGTCATCGACGCTCCCATCCGCCCATTGATTTGAGCAGTTGGAATCGCAAAAATTCAGGCGCGTGCCGTCGAAAGGTTCTCCCCAGGGATACACCGATCCGTTCACTCCGCGCGCGGCATATTCCCACTCCGCCTCGGTGGGCAGGCGCATCCCGCGCCACGCGGCGTAGGCGTTCGCCTCGTGCCACGACACACCGACGACCGGCTGATCGTCTTGGTTGTACGCGCTGTCGGTCCAGTAGCGGGGCTGTGTAGTCACTGTGCTGGTGCGCCATCTCAATCCGTCCGCCGTCCAGTGATCGGGGTCGGCGTATCCGCCCGCGTCGATGAAGCGTCGGTATTCCGCGTTGGTCACCTTGGTGCGGTCGATCCAGAATGGCTCGGTGAAACACTGCTCATTAACGGGGCGCTCATATTCTGCGCCCTGCTCGCTGCCCAGCATGAAGCAGCCGACCGGGACGAGCATCATGGTCACGCCGTCGAAGTTGCGTGGGATCGGCATCCAGTCGTCGTTCGACCCGGTGAACGTCCGCGCGAGGTCGAACGGGTCGGGGGTGGAGGCTTGCAAGAAGATCAGTGCGGGTGAGGCGACACTCTGAGTATCGATCGGCGTAATTCGGGTGGCGGCTGCATCCGCCGTGACCGACGGTGAAGTCGGCGTCGGAGCGGGGTTGTCGAGCAGCGGTATGACGATCGCCGCCGCTGCTAAAATGACCCCTATGATAGCGACGACTGTGCCGATTTGCTGCCAAAGCAGCGTCCGCCTGGCGATCTCGATCGCGTGCTGCTCGGAGTTAGTCCGTGCCAGCGGCGGCTCTTCATTAGGCTGCGGCATGGTTCCCCACCTGCGTCAATGTGTCGGCAGGGTGGGATAGTAACATGACCTGCACGGGGATCGCAAACCCCCCGCTCTGGCAGATGGTGAGCCGCCGGATCGCGGCGTTGTCGATCTCACAGGGTCGCGCCCACGTTGTACAACTTTGCATAGGCGCCGCCCAACGCGATCAGCTCATCGTGCGTGCCCTGCTCCCCGATGCCCGCATCAGTCAGCACGATGATTCGCCGCGCGTTTCTGATCGTCGATAGACGATGGGCGATCACCAGCGTGGTGCGGTTGGCGGTGAGCCGCTCCAGCGAGTCCTGTACAGCACGTTCGCTTTCGTTGTCGAGCGCGCTGGTGGCTTCATCGAAAATGAGGATCGGCGGGTCTTTCAGGAACACGCGCGCGATACTGAGCCGCTGCTTTTGCCCGCCAGACAGCTTGACGCCGCGCTGACCGATATCGGTGTCGTAGCCATCGGGCAGCGCCATGATGAATTCGTGGGCGTTGGCTGCCCTTGCTGCGCCGATGACCGCGTCCGCGCTGGCGTCGAGCCTGCCATAGCGGATATTGTCCGCGACAGTTCCAGCGAACAGATAGATGTCCTGCTGCACGATCCCGATCAGGCTGCGCAGCGAGCTTTGTGTGACGCCGCGAATATCCACACCATCGATCAGGATCGCGCCTGCCGTGACCTCGTAGAAGCGCGGGATCAGCGAACACAGCGTCGTCTTGCCGACGCCAGAAGTCCCCACCAGCGCCACATACTCCCCGACGGCGATCTCCAGCGAGACGCCGCGCAGGACATCGTGTTGGTCGGCTGTGTACCTGAAGCTGACATTGTTGAAGGTGATATTGCCCTGCACGCGCACGAGATCGATGGCGTCTGCCGCGTCCTGGATGTCCGGCTCGATCGCCATCACCTCTGTGAAACGGCTGAACCCGGTGATCCCTTCTTGCAGCAGTCGAGCGAAATTGAGCGCGCGCTGAATCGGCTCGATCAGGATGCCGACGCACAGCAGATAGGTGAGCAGGTCGGCTAAATCCAGCGTCGCATTGACGATCGCCGCAGTGCCAAACACGACGACGGCGATCGTGATCAGTTGGATGAAGGCGCCCATTCCGCCGGAAAAATACGCTTCAGCCAGATAGCCCGCGCGTCTGCTGTCGAGAAAACGCGCGTTTGCGTGCGCAAATTTGCGCGCTTCGAGCGGTTCATTGGTGAACGACCGCACCACGCGCACGCCTGCGAGCGCATCTTCAACCTGGGCGTTGATGTCCCCGATGCGCTCCCGGCTTTTTCGTAAGGCGTGATTCATGCGTTTATTGAAATAGAAGGCGTACACGACCATGATCGGCAAAAACAGAAAGATGATCACCGTCAGTTGAAGATTGATCGCCCCCAGGATGATCAGCACGCCGACGAACTTCACGACGGCGATGGCGAGGTCTTCTGGTCCGTGATGATACAGCTCGCCGATCCAGAACAGATCGTTGGTGATGCGCGACATCAACTGACCCGTTTTTTGCGAGTCGTAAAAGCGAAACGACAGCTTCTGATAATGTGCGAACAGGTCACGACGCAGATCGCCCTCCATCCGCGCCCCCATCATGTGCCCCTGATAATCCACAAAGACAGAACACGCCGTCTCGATGCCCAGCAGCAGCACCATCAGCGCGCCTACCGCGTACACCTGATTGAGCGCATCGGGCGCGTCGCTGCCGAGGATGTTTTGGGTGATGTAGCGCGCGCACAGGGGAAGGATCAGCGTGATCGCCGCAATCCCGAACGCGCACGTCAGATCGATGCACAACCATCCCAGATAAGGTCTGTAATACGAAAAGAAGGTCCTGATTCGAGAGCGCATCGGGCTTTGTACATGCGATACCGTCAAATGAGACTCCGCATATGAAATGTCAGAGCCATTGTAGACGGTTCACGAGGGGTCAGCAAGTCGAGGCGCTGCACACGGGGAGCGCACACGTCGCGCTCACGCGAACAGGTCAGCGACTGTCAGCCGTCCGAACTCGGCGCCGTCGATCATCAGCGCGATCGCATCCGCCTTGCCATAGAATGTCTTTGAATGGACGTGTTGTTACACGTCTCTGCGAATACGGGGCGCAGCGACGCATAACCATACGTCCACCTGAACCATCGGTGTAACGTATAGGGACTGCACAACCATGCGTCCGCCGCGTCAATCGGGCTTGGGCAGCAGCGCCTCAACCTGCACATCGGCAATTGTCATGCCGTCCAGCATCAGCGGCACACGCATCGTGGCTGCATAGACTGTCGGCTCTGAATACAGACCTTCGAGCGCGTCCTGGTACACCTCTATCTGTCGATCGCGCAGATTGACGATCCAATACACGGCGATGCCCGCTTTGGCATACACCTGTCGTTTCCAGCCGCGATCGTGTTCGAGCGACGAGTCGGCGATCTCGATCAGCAGCCCAACCGCCTCCTGATCGGGATGCCGTCCATCGTAATCTTCGATCGTGCCGCGTGCCACCACAACGTCGGGTTCCGGCTCTGTCCAGCCGAGGGCAATCGGATTTTGTCCACGCACCAGCCAACCCGATGGGATCATCTGCCCTAACCAGCGTTCTAAATAACTTTGCGCAGTGGCGTGCGGCGGATTCTTTGCCATTTTGCGGACGATGATCCCTTCGATCAGTTCAAAGCGATCATCGGCTGCGAAAAATCCGGCGTCGATCAGCGCGTGATATTGGTCTGCCGTCATGCGGTAAAGGGGAGGATCGAATGACTGTACGGGGATGTCGGCAAGTTGAACTTCGGACAATACGGTCGTCATAATCTGTCAGCCAGTACTCATTTCAGTGAGTTTAACCCATGTTCGTACAATGCGATGAAGCGCTGCGCCGCAAGATCGCTCACGCGAACAGGTCAGCGACCGTCAGCCGTCCGAACTCGGCGCCGTCGATCACCAGCGTGTAGACCTCGATCACTCGCTCCTGGATATTGCTGATCCAATAGCGCTGAACACCGGCATTCAGATATAAACCTGTTTTGATACCCTGGTCATATGCGAGCGAACTATCGGCTATCTCGATGATCAACCCGACATCGTGGGCGCTGGGGCGTCTGTTCTGATAATCGCCAGGATCACCACGCACCAGCATCGCATCGGGGATGACGAGATTGCTTTGGGCATCAAACGATTTTTCGATACTCACAAACCAACCATCAGGGAGAACACGATGCAACCAACGATTGACCTTGTTGCTGGTAATTTCATGCGGCGCGTTCTTCATGGGCTTTTCGATCACCCATCCGTCGATGAGTTCGATTTTGCTTTCCGGAGCAAAATGACCCGACTCGATCAGTGCATCGAACCGTTCCGGCGTGACGCGATAGGGCGGGACGAGCGCCAGGACGAGATCATCGGTTTTTACGCGAGGTGGAATGATCTGGGTCATCGAAAACCTTCCTCGTTCAGGGGCTTGGCACGCCAAGCCCTACCATCGTGTGATCTTACACCCACTTTCAGCCTGTGAAGCGCTTGCCGATCTCCGCCTCGACCTCGGCAATCGGCGTGCCGTAGCGCGTCTGCGACGCGGCGCGGATCAATTCCGCCCCGACCTGATTGGGCGGCACCATCGACGGCAGCGTGCGCATGGTGAATGGGCGCGTCGCCACGCCGTCGATCAGCAGCTTGACGGCGGCGGTGAACTGGGGCAGCCCGCTCAATTCCTGCGGCGCGTAGGCGGGATGAAACTCCATACCGAGCGCGCCTACGTCCTGAATTCCCAGGCGGAACGCCAGGATCGAGCCGATATTGCCGAACACTGCTTCCAGGATTTGCGCGTTCAACTGGTGCAGATACTGATTGGCGATCGTCAGCACCACGCCGAACTTGCGCCCCTCGCTCAACATGGTCGCCAACGTCGGGGTGGCGAAATTCTGCACTTCGTCGATGTACATGAAGAAGTCGCGGCGGCGCGACGGTGGCAGCGCGCCGCGCTTGAACGCCGCCTGCATGATACCGCTCAGGATCAGCGATCCGATGAACAGGGCGTTCTGTTCGCCGATCTTGCCCTTCGCCAGATTGACCAGCAGGATTTTGCCTTCGTCCATCACCTGTTCAAATGGCACGCCCGATCGTTTCTGCCCGATCATGCGGCGCAAGGTCGCGTCCTCGATGAAACGCGAAAATTTCGACAGCACGTAAGGCAGGAATTCCGCTTTCCACTGGCTGCTGGCGTCACGCATCCGCTTCGCCACATCGTCCCAATAATTTTTGACGATCGGATCGGTGATGTGCGGCAGCACTTTCTTGACGAACGAGCCGTCCTGATCGCTGATCATGCGATACACATCCACCAGCGTGCCATCGGGCAGACACATGGCGGCGAGCATGGCGTTGCGCACTGTCTGCTGGAAGATCGGTCCGACGATCGCGTAGTTGTGCGGGTCGTACATGCGGATCAGCAAGCCAATGAAGTCGCTGACCACGCGATCGCGGTCGTCTTCGTCGTCGGCGCGCAGGATGTTCAGCCCGATCGGAAATTTCTCGTCGGACGGGTCGAACAGGATCACGTCGTCCTTGCGGTGCGCCGGAATGCGTGCCAGCACGTCATCGCACAGATCGCCGTGCGGGTCGAGCAGAAACACCCCGCGTCCGGCGTCGATGTCCTGCAGGATCAGGGTTTGCAGCAGGGTGCTTTTGCCCATTCCCGTCTTGCCGACGACATAGCTGTGACGGCGGCGATCGTCGATTCCCTGGGTGATCGGCACCGGGACGCCGCGCACACGCGCGACGCTCACGCCCAGGCGGGCACCATTGGCGGGCATTCCGGCGGGCGGCACCAGCGCCTTGCCTTCGAGCGCGGTCATGCCGGGGACGCCGCCGCTGTGCGGGATAGGCAGTCGAAAGAGCGCGGCGGTCTCGCCCTCGCTGACCAGCACGCGCAGCCGCGCCAGCCGCGAGTCGTCGGGCAGGGGTTCCCAGCGGGCGATGTCGAGCGCATCGAGATTGCGCGTGATCGCCTGCATCTCGTCGGCGCGGGACGGGCGCAAGACCTGATAGCCGCCGTTGAAGCCATTATCCTGGAGCGGTGCGAACAGTGCCGCTGCCGCCATTTCGGGCAAGAGCTGACTGGTGCCAGGCGCCCCGGCGACGTAGACCCGCAGGATGAAGCCGTTCTGAAGATAGGTCAGACGTTGATCCGCGACGTTGAGCTTTTGCCACTGCTGCTGCTGGGCGAGCTGACGTTTCATGAAGTTGATCGAGGCGCCGCTGGGAGTCACCGACTCGAACGGACTTTCGCCGCCGGGCGCCATCATATCCGAAAGTGTGTCGGTCGCCGGGCGTTCCCAGGCATAGAGCGAGGTCGGCATGATTTGAAAGCTGATCATCGCCGGGGCAGGCTGACGCAGCAGCATCCAGTGGACGTTGTGCAGATCGGGCGTGCCGCTCATAAACGAGCTGACGCTGTAGACCGATCCCGCGCCGCTCTCACGACGGGCGATCTCGGCGGTCTGCGACGGGGCAAACGGAATGAGCAGTGCCTCTAACTCATCCGTGTCTACGACTGGCTCGTACACAAAGACGTTCTCTTGCGACATCGGCAGCATGGCATTGAGATCGTTCCACAATGTCAGTGCCAGCGCGCGGCTGGTCGCATCGTCGGACGCCGACACGCGCGCCAGCAGCGCCACGCGCACCCGTCCGCGCGCGGGCACATGCGGATGCGGCTCGCTGATGAAGCGCAGTGCGAACACCGCTCGACTGAGCATCTCGCGCTGGGCGCCGATGACCTGGATGAATTCGATCTGGGCGTTGTTGAGGCGGCGGTAGAATGCCTCGTCACCGCCGATGCCGACCTCGCGCAGGCTGACGGCGAAATAGGCATGACTGAGGGCAGCGGTCGTCCGTTGTGGCACAAGCAGGTCGTCGTTGACCTGCCACGCGGCTGCACGCGCCAGAATGACCGGCTCGCCGCGTTCACGCCGGGTCAGACGCGACTCGGCGTCGATCACGAAGGCGCGATCGGTGATCTGATCGAGTAAGGCGCGGGTGCCGTCCAGGTCCCAGCGCATTTCCAGGATGCCGACCGCGCGTTTGAGCGCGCGCTGTCGCAGATCGGCGTCGGCGGCGCCATCGACGCTGTACAGGTCGCCCAGTGCGGGTAAATCGTGTCCGAGCGCGATCCGCGCTTCGGCACGCGCCAGCTTCAGACGCGGATCGTCGCGCAGGATCAGCGCGTCGGTGAGCAGCCCGATCGCAGCTTCGGGTTTATCGGCGTCGAGCAGGGCGGCGCTCTGATTCAGCACCGCCTCGATGTGCGCGTCGATGGCACGGGCGATCGTGGTGTGCATTGCCACTGCCGTGCGACTCGACGGCGAGTCGGCAAAGGCGACCACCACCGTCTCACGCGCCAGCCGCAGCTGACCCGCCGCGATCAGCCGCCGCACCAGCGCCGCTCGCTGATTCAGCTTGAGGGGTGTCCAGGCGTTCGCCTCTTCATTCAGGCGTGTGATGCGCAGGGCGATGTCCGCCGTGACTCCGTCGGCGTCGGTCGTGCGCAGCAGCAGTAGTGCCGGGGAGACCGACTCCTCGACAGGCGGGGGCACTGCGTCCGCCTGGACAGCGACCGACTCGCTGGCATATGCTGGCGCGGCGACGGCGGGCGTCGGCTTTGACTGCGGCACATAATGCAGGCGGCGCGCCAGCGTGGTGAGGACGCTATTGGCGGCGGTGCTGGCACGACGATCTTTCGGCAGGCGCTCGATCCCCTGTTCAAAAGCACGCAGGGCGGCATCATGCTGACCGAGCGCCTCGAATGCCTCGGCTAACCCGATGCAGGCAGCGGCGGCGGCGTGCAGCACCGGATTGATCTCCAGACGATCGACCAGCAGCGTTCGCACTTTCTGGCGCGTCTCGCAGAATGGGCAGCTCTCCACGCTGGGACGAATGGCATGTCCGCATACGCGGCAGGAGAGCATCATCTCGTCCGCCAGCGCCACCAACGGAATCAGCGGCGCGAGCGGCTCGATCGTGTCCCCATGTGCCGCCAGATGATAGGGGATGCCATCGGGCGGCGTTGGGCTGCTGGTGGCAGATGGCACCTCCAGCCCGGCACCGGTGAGCAGACGGGCATAGGCGGCGGCACGCGCCGCATGATTGTGCGCTGGCAGCGCATCGACTCCGAAGATCGCCAGTGCATCATCATGTACGCCTCCCGCTTCACACGCCGCGATCAGCGTGCTGGCGCTGACATCATCCCCGCTGCGCAGAAAGCCGGAAGCGGTATCGCGCAGCAGCGTCAACGCTTTAAGCACCAGCTGGGTGCGCACAGAACGCCACGCCGGGGGCGGCTCACCGAGTGTGTCCATCCAGCGCACCCCCTCGACGGTGATTTTACCGATCGCCAGCCAGCGCTTGATCAGGCACACCACCGCTACCTCGTACAGTCGCTCACCCGGCTGCGTGCGCGTGATCACCTGACGCAGGTAGCGCTCGATCGCAGCGGTGTACGCCGCAGAAAGAGGAGGAGGAGGCGTCCCGCTAAACGGACTCGTCGAACGCTGAAGCAGGGAGGGCGGTGGTTTGGGTGGAGGAGCTGGTTGATCGGATTCGTCGCTGGTGTCATCATCCTCGTCGAAGCTGAACGAGGAAGGTGGGCTGGTCGGCTGTCCAAAACCGGGGGGCTTAGGCGCGTCGGGCACCCCTTCGTCGAACGGGGTGGTGCCGCCATTGGCGCGCAGCAGCGCCAGTGCTGCCGAGAGCGCCAGCACGACATGATCAGGACATAAACTGAGCGCCTGATCGAATTCCGACACCGGATCGGCGCCAGGGGGCGTGAAGCGCCCTTTCATGCGGATGCGCGCCGCGTTGAGGATTTCCCAGGCGCGTTCCTCTGCCTGTGCTTTGAAAGCGGCGATTTGCGCGCGTTCGGCATCGTCGGCAGGGATGATCGCGGTCAGCGTCGCGCCGACATAGGGGTAGCCCGACTTTGCCTTCAGGCAGAGTTCCACCTTGAGCAGACGGGCGGCGCTGTCGTCGGGGTGCGTTTCGAGATGGTCGTCGATCGCGGACAGTGCCGCGTCACGGTCGTGATCGAATTGGGCGCGGATGTCGCGCAGGGGCATCTGCATGATGAGGTTGCTTCCCCTCTTAATCAGGAAGACTCATTGTAGCAGAAAATGCCCCGCGCGCATGAGGGTGATCAAATCCCGCCAACCGCCGTCATGTCGTGGCGGGCACAGGCGCGCGCTTTGCGCTGATGCTGATCCCCAGGCTGAACGTCACCGCGATCAGTCCCAGCACCGACGCCGACAGGAATACCAGATGGTAATCGCCCAGGGTCTCGCGGAAAAAGCCCCCGGCATAGCTGGCGATCCCGGCGCCGAACATATGTGAAAAGTAGATCCAGCCATAGATTTTGCCGAGCGATCCGCGTCCGAAACGCTGCGCGGTCAGGTTGACGGTGGGCGGGACGGTCGCTACCCAGTCGAGTCCGTAGACGAGCGCGAAGATCAACATGCTGTTCATCTCGTAGATGAAGGGCAGCGCCACCAGCGAGATCGCGCGCATCCCATAGAAGACCGCCAGCAGCCTGCGGTTGTCCACGCGATCGGTCAGCCATCCGCTGGCAGTGGTGCCGACAATATTCATCAAGCCCATGAAGGCGATCGCCCATGAGATCTCGACTTTTTCAAAGCCATGTTCGAGCGAGTGCGGCAGCAGATGGGTGGTGATCAGCCCGACGGTCGTGTAGCCGCACACGAAAAAGCTGCCCGCCAGCAGCCAGAAATCGCGCGTGCGCACCGCTTCACGCAGCGGCGTCGAGCGCGCATCGGTGCTGCGCGTGGCGGCACTGGACTCTCCAATCGGAGTGCTGTCTGCGTCGGCGGGGGTATTGCGCATGAACAACAGTACCGGCACTGCGACGAAGGCGATCAGGATGCCCATCACGGCGAAAATGCCCTGCCACCCGGCAACCGTCGCCAGCGGGATTAGCGCGGGGAGAAACAAGAGCTGCCCCGCCGCCGCCGCGCTGCTGAATACCCCCAATGCCAGTCCGCGATACTGGTTGAACCAGCGCAGCGCGACCGTGCCGCCGAGTGTCCCGGCTACCGCTCCCGTGCCGATGCCGATCATCACACCCCAGTAGAGGTGAAATTGCAGAAGACTGGTCATGGTCAGCAGCAGTGTCAAGCCGACCGCGATCAGCGTCAGCCCGCCCAACATCACGCGGCGCGGACCAAAACGATCGATGAGCGCCCCACCGATGGGCGCGCCCAATCCGAAAAAGAACAGGCTGATGGCGAAGGCAAACGAGACCGACGCGCGATCCCAACCAAAATCGGTTTGCAGCGGCTCGAAGAGCACGCTGGTGGCATTGCGCACACCCGCCGACAGCAGCAGCGCCAGAAAGGTGACAATGACGATGACCCAGGCGTAATGAAAACGGACACGGGGGCGGGGCGTTTGCATGGTGACGAGCCTTCTTTAAGCGCGGCAGATTATGATGTAACTTCGATGATAATCGCGGCGTGATGCAGCGTCTAGCACCATGAAACGATGGTATAGTTACAAGCAGCTTAGATGGAGTTTCCAGCTATGATCGCGCAATCGCTCACGCCTCACGAGATCGCCGCACAGTTCCCCGCCGATGCACGACTGCATCCGATCTCGGTGCCAGCCTATCTGGAGATGGTCAAACACGGCTGGATCAATGCCGATGATCGGGTCGAGCTGATTGAAGGGTGGATTGTCGAGAAAATGGCAAAGCATCAACCGCACAATACGACTCAGATGCGCATGAATCGTTGGCTCAATCGTACCGTGCCCGATAGCTGGTCGATCGGCGTTGAAGTGCCGATCGTGCTTGACCGCAGCGTCCCCGAACCCGATCTCTGCATCCTGCGGGGCGCGATCGAGTTGTATGACGTAGATGGTCCTGTGCCTACACAAATTGCGCTCGTTATCGAGGTATCGGACTCGACCGTGCGCTCGGATCGCACGAAAAAGCGTGCGCTCTACGCTGCTGCTGGTATCGTGCAGATGTGGCTGGTCGATGTGTCAGCGCGTCAGATCGAGGTCGGCACCGTCCCCAACCGGGAGACGAGTGCCTACGACTCGATCGTCGTCTACGGTGCCGATGACACCGTGACGCTGGTGCTGGACGGCGTGACGATCACCTCGTTGCGTGTCTCCGAGCTGCTGCCTGTCTGATCGGGTGTCGTCAGCCCCGCCCCCATCATCCCCCACCAGGCGGCGCCTATATGCAGGATCGTGAACGGGTAGTGATCGAACCAGCCGATCACCGCCAGCGCCACTACCGCCGCCAGCAGCGCACCCCGCGTCGCGCGCTCTGAGGCATTTTTCGACGCTCGCACCGCCGCGACCATGCCCGCCGATCCATACAACAGCGCTGCGATCAACAACAGCCCACCCACGATCCCTAATTCTGCCGTCGCCAGTAAGTAGACGTGATGCACGTTGTCGCCGCGCAGCTCGTAGAAGGTGTCGCGCAGATATGCCGCCGAACGCCAGGGGAAGCTGCCCATGCCAACCCCGAACACGGGACGTTCCCCGATCGCGCGGATTGCGAAGTCGGTGTAGACCAGTCGATCCGCTACCGATCGCAGCTCGACGGGTTCCTCGCCAGCGCCGACGCGCGCATTGATCAGCGGACGGTAGGCGATGAAGAACAGCCCACCCACCAGCACGACCGCCGCTGTCAGCGCGATCAGCCGTGCGCGCACGCGCCGATCGCGCAGCAGCGGATAGATCGCCAGCAGGAACGCGACCCCGCCGATGGCAGCGCCGACCCATGCTGCCCGTGAGAAGGTCAGCAGCAGGGCAACCGTCCCGACGATGACACCCGCGCCGCCGATCGCACGCCATACCCGCGCGCCGCTGAAGTAGAGCGCGCCTGCCGCCAGCAGCCCAATCAGCAGTGAACCCGCCAGGATGTTCGGATGGGGCAGCAGTCCATAGGGGCGGACATAGCGCCAGCCGCCTGAGACGATCACGCTCACGCCGGGCATATCGGGCGCAAACGGGAATTCCCCAATCGCGCGCAAGCCGAGGTCACCTTGCCCGACAGCCCCAGCGACCGTCAGCGCCGCGTTGACCAGCAGACCGAGCGCCAGTGCCCGCACGATCGCGCCGGGTGATCCCACGCAGGCTGTGACCATCGCGAACAGCGCTGCGGTGCCAAATGTCAACGCTGCATTGGTCGCTGCATCGGGCGCCCGCGTCTTCGCGAACGCCCATGCCCCGGAAAAAAATGCCCACAGTGCCAGCGTCAGCATTATCGTCGCCCACGAGGCGCCCCACTTTGACCGTCTCAGGTCGCGCAGCCCCGGCAGCGCGGCGAGCAGCCACAGACCGATCGCCATCGTCATCGGCAGCAGGATCAGGAAGCGCGTCACGTACAGCGGCGAATCGAATGGACTCGTGGGCAGTCGATACCAGACCGGGACGAGCGCGAAAGTCAGCACGACGCACGCGCCGACAAGCTGGCGCGCCCGATGGCGGATTGTGCGAAGGAGAATCAAGGGCGTGACTTTCTCAGGAATCATGAACGCATGTTATAATTATAGGCAGGATTTGCTTGCTCCGCCTTTCAGGAAAGGAAAATATTCATGGCTTCGAGTGTCCCCTTGAGCGAGATAAAAGTTGGGCTGGAGTACCTGTTCCGCGAGACCTTCGAGTCGGTTCATGGTATCTTCCTGGACAAAGGCACCTCGGTATTCGAGACGCTGGCGACCATCAGCGCCGACGAAGCCTCGATTCCAGTGTCGCGGTCGTGCGCGACCCTGGCGGCGCAGATCGAACACATGCGTTTTTACCTCGATACCATCGAGGGCTACATGCTCAAGACGGTCGAGGGTAGTGTCGATTGGAATCATATCTGGACGACCGTCAGCGCCGTCACCTCGGACGAATGGGACGCGAGCAAAGCCCGTCTGCGCGCCAGCTATGACCGTGTGACTCGTGGCTTTCAGGCGATGGAGACGATGCAGGGCGAAGACGATCTGGGTGCGGCGATGGCGATGATCGCTCACAGCGCCTATCACCTGGGCGAGATCCGTCAGGCGTTGTGTACGCTGCGCCAGGGGTAAGCGGCACGGCTGCGTCGAGTCCCCTCATAGCATAACACGGGTAGCACGGGAGGGGATACCGGTTAGGGGTGTCCCCTCATGAGTTGTGGCGGAATGGTGGGTAAGATATTACTATATTTAGCAGGGGGGAGACACCACACGATCTGCACACCTAATCCGATTCCGTCATATGCTTCATCTAACAATCACCCTGACATTCTAAAAAACTTAGAATGCAGAGGTTTTTTTCTTGTCGATCCGCTGCCAAAGGAAAGTAATCATGCCTGGAATGCAGTTTAGTTTACAAACCACCAGCCCGACATTTTTATATGGCGCGAATCAGGAAAAGCCTGAACTGCGTGCCTCATCTGTGCGCGGACAACTGCGCTACTGGGGGCGTGCGCTATTTGGCGCGGAACTGGGCAACGATATAGGGGCGCTTTGGAAGCGTGAAAGCGCGGTATTCGGCTCGACCGAGATCGGCTCCCCCGTGACGGTGCGCGTGGCAAGTGAGGGTGACGTGCAAACAGCACGTATCGCAATGCTCCCGCATCGCAGCGAGTCGGGCAAGCGCGCGCTCGCGCCCGCGTTGTCGGAAAAGACCCGTTTTCAACTTACCTTCCTGGTGCGTCCTCACATCGAATTTCCAGCCGATTTTTCCAATGCGCTGGCGGTCTGGCTGCTGCTCGGCGGCATCGGCAAACGCTCTCGACGGACGTTCGGCGCGCTCCAGTTCACTGCGCCCATGTCGAGAGTCGAAGTGCTGAAGATTCGAAGTAGGGCATTTTACAAAACCTGGGATAGCACGCTTGGCGATCTGCAAAGCTACAAGAATGGTCTGGAATACACCTTCGAGAAGGCGTTCAAAAACGTGTCGTTCGCCACGCTAAAGACGCTGCCTAAATTTCCAGTGCTGCATCCTGATCATTGTCGGGTCATTTTGTGCAAGCGGCCTTTCGATAGTGCGGAAGAAGCCAACAGGGGCTTGTTCGCGCTCTTGCGCTCCCCGACATTTCGCCCGACCGACGGCGTGTACCAGGCGGCATTTGGGGGCGTATCCAAAGAGCGGCGGGCTTCGCCGCTGCACGCGCAAGTGCGCAAACTGAGCGGCAAATATCACCTCGTCCTCACCGCCATGCGCTCCCAGGATGAGTGGGAGCGGCGCGATTGGGAGCATTTAGCCAAATTCTTGCAGGCAGCAGCGAGCGAATTCGACGGTGACACCGTATGGGGGAATTTATGAGCCAGTATATCTTTCGCGCGCAGATCGCGCCCGTGCAAACATTTATCACGGCTTCGCGTAAGACGCGCGACCTCTACATCAGCAGCCAGCTTATCAGTCAGATCGCGCTGGCGGGCATCCTGGAGGCTGAGTCTCAGCGCGGAGAGATGCTGTTTCCGGTCAAAGTGAATGGCAAATATCCCTCAAGCGTGCCGCATCTGTTTAGCTGCATCCTCAGCGCCGACACTGATGCGGACGTGCAGCGATTTGGCGGTGCCGTCGAGAAGGCGTTCCGCGACGCCTGGGAGGAGATCGCCCGCAAAGTGCGCCACCATCTCGAAAGAAGGGCGGGGACTTCGCATTGGACTCCGCTCTTCAACGCCCAGATCGAGCGCTTTCTGGAGGTGTACTGGGTCGCGGTGGTCTACACCTCAGACAGACACTCAAAGAGTTACGCGGAGTCTGTGCGCGCGCTGGCATCCCGCAAAAATCTGCGCCATTTCCCGATCGTGAGCGACGAGGGTGCGGGCGCGCGTAAATGTACACTGACAGGCGCGATGGCGGCGTTGTCGATCGACTGGAAAAAATTTGAAGAAGTCGAAGTGCGGGCGAACGAGGCATTGGGCGCGATCGCGGCGGTCAAACGCTTCGCACAGGACGCGGGTGTATTGGGCGGCGTGCCAAAGCCGTTCGATGATCTGGACAGCATTGCTTCAGATTTAGAGAGCGCTGACGAACCGCCATATGTCGCTATCCTGCACATGGATGGCGACAGCATGGGCAAGTATCTTTACAGTTGTCCAGATGCACCAGCGCTGCGCGCATTCACAGAAAAGCTGTCCGCTTTTGCGGAAAAGAGTGTCCCGGACATACTCAGACAATATCCTGGCGCGGCATTGGTCTATGCGGGTGGAGACGATGTGCTGGCATTCCTGCCCGCACGGGAAGCCTTGAGCGCAGCGCATCAGATACAAGCGCAATTTCGCCAGCAGACCGGGCTGACGATGAGCGCCGGCATCGCGCTCGCCCCCTACGACTATCCGCTCGATCTGATGCTCAACGAGGCGCGTAAAGCGGAAAAATACGCCAAAGAAAAATACGGTCGAGATGCGGTATGCGTCATCGAGGTACACGGCGGGCAAACCCGTGAAGCTGGTGCGCGATGGGCACAACTCACGCCATTTCATCACTTGCTCGGCTATTTTGTGGAAAAGAAGATCTCCGCCAAGTTTGGCTATCAACTGCGCCTGCTCGCCGATGAAATGGGGGGAACCGTGTCCGCTGAAGCCCGTCTTTTGGAGGTCGAGCGTCTGCTGTCCAGGCGTGCGGGAAACGATCTGAGTGAAGCGGAAACAAAAGCGCTTGCTTATGAGGTTTGTATCGTGGCAGAAGCGATCGAAGAAGCGATCGAGAAGCAGAAACCGCGATCGACCGCTGCACACGCGACCCACAGCGGCTTTGTGTCGATGGCGAATTGGGCGATCCTGGCGCGCTTCTTAGAGAAACGAGTGGGGAAATAGCCATGCAGTATTATTTCGTAGAACCCAACGATGTATGGATGTTTCGGGATGCGCGCCCCTTCACCGCCGGCGCGGATTTCGCGGCACGCAGTGTATTTCCGCCCACCCCGCAGACCATGCAGGGGGCGATACGCACAGGCGTGATGGAGCAGCGCGGCGTGAATTGGACGGCAGGCTGGGCGGCGCGCCTGAAAGACCCTGCGCTGCTGACGAGGCTCGGATTTACCGCTGCGGGTGAGGCGACTCAGTTTGGCGACTTCAGCCTGCACGGGCCCTTTGTCGGGTGTCAGACAGGGCAAGTGATCGAAATGCGCATCCCGCTGCCACTCGACACGTTTGTCGAGAAAAATGGCAGCCTGACACCACTGCAACCCTCAAAGAGCGAGCCGATCAGCAACGCGCCCTCTAAGCTGATCAGCAATGCGCCCCCTGGATGGAAGCCGCTGGTAAAAGCAAGCGTACCCGACGGTGGCAGCGAAGACAAAAACATGCTTTCCAAGCCTTCCGACGATCAATTCTGGCTCGACGCGCGCGGCATCGAGGCATGGTCACGCGGGCAGGTGCCGACGAGCGCGATCGCTGAAGGTAGCTTGTTCGGTTACGAAGAACGCACCGGACTGGCGATGGACAGCGCCCGCCGCACCTATCGCCCGATTCGCCCCGGTGCCCAGGAAGGCATGATGTACCGAGCGCGTTTCGTGCGGCTGCAATCCGATGTCGGGCTGCTGTTCGGCGCGTCGGAACCCGTGCTGACGACCGAGGGCAGTTTGTTGATCGGCGGCGAGTCGCATGTCGGTCACTATCGCGCTGTGACCTATACGCCGCCGCGCGCGGTGCTGCCCGCACACGGTCGCGTCAAAGTCGCGCTCACTACCCCGGCATGGTTCAGCAAGGGCTGGCATCCTAAGGATATATTTAAGGCGCTTTTTGGGGAAGGTGTGGAGTTGGTCTCGGCGGTATTGGGCAAGCCGCAGCCGATCGGCGGCTGGAATATGCAGCAAAAGACGCACAAGCCCCTTGCAAACTACGTCCCGGCGGGCAGCGTGTACTTTTTCGAGAATGTCTCGCGCCTGCCGGACGCCTTCACTGAGACACCCGCCAATGCGCTCGATCATGTCAAACTCGGTTTTGGCGCGGCAGTTTTTGGGTCATGGGATTATCAATCGTAGAGGAGATCGTCGTGGAAAATCATCATTTGTTCATCTATACCGAGACCCCGCTGCACGCCGGGGTCGGCAGCAGCGTCTCGGTGGTCGATCTGCCGATCCAGCGTGAACGCGCCACACAATACCCGATCGTACATGGATCGGGCGTCAAAGGGGCGCTGCGCGCCTACACACGCAGCCTGGGCAGTAACTTTAAACTCGATGCCGATGGAGTTTTCGGTCCAGACGATCCGGCGCACGCTTCCGACCACGCTGGCGCGATCGCGGTGGGCGATGCCCAGATCGTGTTGTTTCCGGTGCGCTCGCTCAAGGGTGTGTTCGTCTATGTGACCAGCGCGCATGTATTGGCGCGCGTGGCGCGCTCGATAAACGCTGCTGCACCCGCAGCACCTCCTCAAAACACGGCGTGGGTTTCGTCGGGTGCGCCTCTGATTGGGCAAAAGCTGGTGCTGGAGGAATTCACCTTCACTGCCGAGGCGCGCCCTGAGGTTAAACAATGGGCGGACTGGCTGGCGACTAATGCCTTGCCCCAATTGCCCGCTTATGACTATTGGCGTAAGCATCTGCAGGAGCATCTGATCGTGCTGCCCGAAGATGATTTCCGCGATTTCGCACTCAACAGCACCCAGATCGACACCCATGTCAAGCTTGATCGAGACAAGAAGACGGTGATACCGGGCGCGTTGTGGACGACCGAATCGCTGCCGCCAGATACCCTGCTGATGAGCAGTATCACCGTGCGCGACGCGCGCAAAGAAAACTCCACTCTGACGGCGAAAAACATCGTTGATACGCTGGGCGGCATCATCAGCGACCAAACGAAGCCGCTTTTCCAACTCGGCGGCGACGAGACCACCGGGCAGGGCGTGGTCGGACTGCGCTGGCTGTAATGCTGACCATAAAAGGAGATCATCATGGCTGAGACCAGACGGCAAACACTGCAACAGAAGCGGGCAGCCAGTGCCTATGAACAAGTCAACACGATACCTGCCGATAAATCGGGCAAGGAATACGGATCGCTGGTGCGCGGACTGCCCGCGATGATCCAGACCGATGGACTGGCGCAAGCGCTCGCTTTTCTCAAAGCCAAAGGGAAAGGCGACTCGTCCAAGCCGCACAGTAAAGCCTTTGGGCATTTGCAAAGCTGGCTGAACAAGCCAGAACAGTTCGCTTTCAAAGACGACCTGTTTAAATGGCTAATCGAGCAGGACAGCGCCGTCTATCGCATGGT